>Ga0208758_100065_pt1 | contig 74740 bp, 67 predicted proteins | sample LakWasM116_HOW13_2_FD_183930 | JGI IMG/M metagenome (GOLD analysis project Ga0208758, IMG submission 183930) | Freshwater sediment methanotrophic microbial communities from Lake Washington under simulated oxygen tension - Sediment Metagenome... | ecosystem: Environmental > Aquatic > Freshwater >...
TGTAGTCTCAGTCTTATTTTGTTCAATTTTATTATCACGCCTGCCGACCTCGCTAGTATACCCTTGCGACGAAGGTTGCATAAAGTTTAATTGCGTAAATTCCTGTATTTTACCGGGCTGTATCATTCGTTATTCCCTCACTGTTATTAGGGTATTTCCATTCATTAAAATTAGCAACTTTAAATTAACAAAACACCCTTTACTCATTAATAACTTTAAGCACTTACTTATTTATCCCTGCTACACTGTTGCTATTGCCTTTTACAGTGACCGCGATACACTCTCGTTAGTTCCTCTGAGTTCAATTTACCTCACCCCTACAGATTAAAAACCTATGCAGCAATTTGATGTTTTGATTATTGGCAGCGGCCTCGCCGGTTTATCTCTGGCACTACGCACGGCAGAGTACAAGAAAATATGCCTGATCAGCAAGCGTACTATTGACGACTCTGCAAGCAACTGGGCGCAAGGCGGTATTGCGGCTGTATTAAATGATGATGACTCAGTAGAAGCGCATATTCAGGATACACTGACAGCCGGCGCCGGTTTATGTGACGCCGCAGTTACCAGAAAAGTAGTCGAACACGGCAAAGAAACGATTGAATGGCTGATTGAACAAGGCGTGAGCTTTACACGCGAACACGATGACAGCGGCTACCACTTAACCCGCGAGGGGGGGCATAGCCATCGCCGCGTGATTCACGCTGCCGATGCGACCGGCCATGCGGTACAGGCCACACTCGCTCAAAAAGTCCGCCAGCACCCGAACATCACCCTGCTTGAAAATCATATTGCGGTTGATCTGATCACCACACAGAAAGTAAAAGACCCGGAACTGATCAACAGCAACGCCTGCCTGGGCGCTTACGTGCTGAACAACATCACCGGCAAAGTCATCACTATCGGCGCACAGAACACGGTATTGGCCTCTGGGGGCGCTGGCAAGGTTTACCTGTACACCACAAACCCGGATGTCAGCACCGGGGATGGCATCGCAATGGCATGGCGTGCAGGCTGCCGTGTTGCCAATATGGAGTTTATCCAATTTCACCCTACCTGCCTTTACCACCCGCAGGCCAAATCCTTTCTGATTTCAGAAATCGTTCGCGGTGAAGGCGGCATATTAAAATTGCCGGATGGCTCCCGGTTTATGCCAAATCATGACCCCAGGGCAGAACTGGCGCCACGTGATGTCGTAGCACGCGCCATAGACTTTGAAATGAAGAAACGCGGCCTGAATTGTGTATATGTTGATATTTCACACAAATCCCTGGAATTCATCCAGGATCACTTTCCCAACATCTACCGCCGCTGCCTGGAGCTAGGCATCGATATCAGCAAAACGCCGATTCCGGTAGTGCCGGCCGTACATTTCATGTGCGGCGGCATCATGACAGACGATATAGGCCGTACGGACATTAAAAACCTTTACGCAATCGGCGAAACCGCATGTACCGGCTTGCACGGCGCCAATCGCCTTGCCAGCAATTCGCTGCTCGAATGCCTGGTATTCGGCCAGTCCGCCGCGGAAGACATTCTGAAACAGCCGGAAAAACCGGTACCGACATTGCCTTACTGGGATGAGAGCCGCGTAACCGATGCGGATGAAGAAGTGCTGATTACCCACACTTGGGATGAACTGCGCCGCTCAATGTGGAACTATGTCGGCATTGTACGCACGGATAAACGCCTGAGCCGCGCCTTACACCGTATCCATATGCTGCGTGATGAAGTACACGAGTTTTACAGCAACTTTAAAATCAGCAATAACCTGATTGAACTGCGTAATTTACTGCAGGTTGCAGAACTGATTGTAAGAAGCGCGATGGAACGCAAAGAAAGCCGCGGCCTGCATTACAGTAAAGATCACCCCAACACGGATGCCGATCCCATCCCAACAGTGCTGGAACCTTCCAACTACTACAGCCTGCTCGACCGCGAACACGGCCATAGCCATGAGCATCAACACTAAAACATCATAAAGCTCTTGAAAATGCCATTACTGCGTTTCTTTTTTGCAGGCCTGCTGCTTTTATTATCGGCGTCAAGCCATGCGGACATTACTTACACTGTCAGCAATGTCTACGATGGCGATACGGTTGAATTGAAAAGCAATGCCGGCAGCAAACTGAAGTTGCGCCTGACCGACATCGACGCTCCCGAACGCAATCAGAAATTCGGCCAGAAAGCACGCCGTGCATTAATCAAACTCTGCAAAGGCAGCATTATCAGTGTCGAACTGGCCGGCAAAGATAAATATAACCGCTATCTGGGCAAACTGGAATGTAACCAGACTGATGCCAGCTTATATATGGCCGAGCATGGCTACGCCTGGCACAACGAAAAATACTCCGATAATATCGCCATCAGAAATGCTGCCGCAACCGCACGCAAAATGCATCTCGGCCTCTGGAGCGAAGACAACCCTTTACCCCCCTGGGTCTGGCGACGTTTACATAAAAACGCATACCCATCGACTAAATGACCCACCACCCCTCACGCGTAAAACACCCTGACCCGCTCAAGAATTTAATTAAAAAGTATTACTGGCTTTAATCGCAATCTTCAGTATAATCCACAGCAATTCATTTACCCTACGCCAACCAATCAGCGTAGCGGTCTCTTACCCTGATTATCTTCCGTATCCAACATACCGAATATAACCATATATGCCTAGACCTCGATTGGTGTTGCTTCATTTAAAGTAATAGGTCGGCCTAATACCTAAACTGGAGCATTACCTTGACAGCACAAACAACAAATACAACTGAAATAAACTCGCCTATTGATGGCTTTCAACCTGAAGCCATCAAAGCAGATCTTACTATTGAAAAAAGCACACTCAGCTTTAATGAATTAGGGTTATGTGAGCCGATTCTGCGCGCCATCACTGATACCGGCTACACTAACCCGACACCGATACAGGCAAAAGCCATCCCGCTGGTGCTGAATGGAGGCGACCTGCTGGCAGGCGCCCAAACCGGCACAGGTAAAACCGCAGGCTTTACTCTACCTATTCTGCATCTGTTAAGCCAGAAGCCACATGCGGATATTGCCAAAGGCCGCCCACGCTGCCTGATGCTGACCCCGACACGCGAGCTAGCCGCGCAGATCGAAGAGTCTGTAAAAGTTTACGGCAAACATTTGCCGCTCACTTCTACCGTGATCTTCGGCGGTGTGAATATCAACCCGCAAATCAGCCGCCTGAAAAAACCGCTCGACATTCTGGTAGCGACACCGGGACGCCTGCTGGATCACGCAGGACAAAAAACCATTGATTTATCCGGCGTAGAAATTCTAGTGCTGGATGAAGCCGACCGCATGCTGGACATGGGGTTTATTCGCGATATCAAAAAAATTCTGGCCATGCTGCCAAAGCAACGCCAAAACCTGCTGTTCTCAGCCACGTTTTCGGATGAAATCAAAGCATTGGCCGATGGCCTGCTGCATAACCCGGGTTTTGTTGAAGTAGCACGCCGCAACACGGCATCTGAACTGGTAGCACAAACCGTGCATATGGTGCCGCAATCACATAAACGTGATTTGGTAAGCCATCTGGTGACTGCCAACGACTGGAAACAGGTGCTGGTATTTACACGCACCAAGCATGGCGCCAACCGACTGGCAGAAAAGCTGGTGAAAGACGGCATTGAAGCCGCAGCAATTCACGGTAACAAAAGCCAGGGTGCGCGCACCAAGGCACTTGCCAACTTTAAAGATGGTAGTGTACGTGTACTGGTAGCGACCGACATTGCCGCACGCGGCCTGGATATTGACCAACTACCGCAAGTAGTAAACTTTGAATTACCAAACGTGCCGGAAGACTACGTGCACCGCATTGGCCGTACTGGCCGCGCCGGCAGCAGCGGCGCCGCAGTATCGCTGGTAGACCGCGAAGAACTCAAACTGCTCAAGGATATTGAAAAACTGATCAAACGCGAGATTCCACGTGTGCAGGTTGAAGGCTTTACACCGAACGCCAACCCGGAGCCGGAAGCACCGCGCGCACCGCGTCCGCAGCACGGCCAGAAACGTAAACCGCAAAATAACAACCAAGCTGCGAATAGCGCACCTAAATCGCAAAACAAGCCAGCACCGCAGCACAAGCCAGCATCACAGAACAAACCGATGTCAGAAGCCGCCAGGCACCAGGCCATGCCACAGCCGGCATTGTTTTCACCGACAGTACCCAGCCACGGCAACAGACCACGCAACAATGGCGGCACTAACACGGGCAGACCTAATGGAGGCGGTTTTAAAGGCGGTGCCAACCGGCCATCAGGTAACCCAAACAGCCAGCACAGAAGCGTTGGCAGAGGCCGCTAAGATCCAAATTAGCTGAGTAAATATTTTGAAGAAATTTTTTATCTCTTGAAGATCTGGGTCGATGCCGACGCTTGCCCGGTCGTGATTAAAGAAATCTTATTCAGAGCTGCAATCAGGGCGCAAATCACAACCACTCTGGTAGCCAACCAGTTTTTACGCACGCCGCCATCGGCTTTTATCAAAACCATGCAGGTACCAAGCGGGTTTGATGTAGCCGATAACCGGATTGTAGTAGAGATGGAGACTGGCGACCTCGTGATTACTGCCGACATTCCACTTGCTGCACAGGTCGTGGAAAAAGGCGGCCTGGCGCTTAATCCGCGTGGTGAACTTTATACCATTGCCAACATTAAAGAACGGTTGGCAATGCGTAACCTGATGGAAGAGTTACGCAGTAACGGGGTTGACATCAGCGGCCCGGCCAGCTTTAACCAGGGCGACCGGCAGGCCTTTGCGGCGACGCTCGACAGGTTGATTACAAAACACCACAAAATTTAAAAAAACAGGCTTAAAACCGGAATATTTAATTTAAGAATATTCAAAATATAGTTTAAAATCTTATACTTATTTTTTTACACAGCTTAATTATTAACAAAGCCCCGCTTGAGGAACCTACCATGCAAATCGCAATGAACACCGTAGTATCAATGACTTATGAATTAAAAGATGCCGATGGCAACGTGCTTGAATCAAGCAGCGATCCAGTGGCTTACCTGCACGGTGGCTATGACAATATTTTCCCTAAAGTGGAAGAAGCCATGCATGGCAAAACAGTAGGCGATGTTGTGATTGTAGACTTACAGCCAGCTGATGCTTTCGGTGAATACGACGAAGAGTTAGTGCAAATTGAGCCAGAAAGCGCTTTTCCCGCTGCCGAGTTAAAAGTAGGCATGCAATTTGAAGGTGAAGATGAAACAGGCGAAGTGATTTTGTACACAGTTTCAGAAATTGCTGATGGCAAAGTAGTCGTTGACGGCAATCATCCCTGGGCTGGTGAACGTGTCATTTTCACGGCAACCATCACCGATGTGCGTGATGCAAATAAAGAAGAAGTTGCGCATCAGCACGTACATGGCGCCGGTGGTCACCACCACTAATTAACGCTGGCCATTTGCCTCTAAAGCAAATCTGGCTACAGCTAGCTGATTCAATATAGCTGCTACGTTACACCTGAATCGATATTCAGGTTGAACTGGCAGCTATATTTTTTAGTTTATACAGCATTTCCAATGCCTGCCTTGGCGTCAGGTCATCCGGCTGAACAATTTCAAGCTCGGAAACTACCGGATGCATCAGCACCTCTTTTGGCAGCGCATCCACCACAAACATATCCGGCTGCACTGAACTCGCAGCAACCTGATGACTCTCCAATTGTGTTAATTTTCGTTTAGCAGCATTCACTACACTTTTCGGAATACCTGCCAACTGCGCCACCTGCAAGCCATAACTCTGATTGGCAGCGCCCTCTTCGACCTTGTGCATGAACACAATATTACTACCGTGCTCTACCGCATCCAGATGGACATTTGCGGCAAATTTAAACTCATCCACAATGCGCGTAAGCTCAAAATAATGCGTTGCAAACAATGTATAAGACCTGTTCTTCTCCAGTAACTGTTTAGCGACTGCCCAGGCCAGGCTCAAACCATCAAAAGTAGAAGTGCCGCGGCCAATTTCATCCAGCAGCACCAATGTTTTATCTGTCGCGTTATGCAGAATATTCGCGGTTTCGGTCATCTCCACCATAAACGTAGATCGACCGCCGGCCAAATCATCAGACGCGCCAATGCGAGTCATGATGCGATCAATTTCACCGATTTTAGCCGAAGTAGCCGGCACATAGCAGCCACAATTTGCCAGCAGAACTATCAGCGCCGTTTGCCGCATAAAGGTTGATTTACCCCCCATATTAGGCCCTGTAATCAGCAGAAGCTGACGGTAAGGGTTAAGCGTCACATCATTGGCAATGAACGGCTGACCAGAAGTTTGCACCGAAATCTGCTCCACAACCGGGTGACGGCCATCAACAATCTCGATACCTGCTTCTGTAACAAACTGCGGCGCAACATAATTCAGGTTAAGCGCGCGCTCGGAAAAACAGCACAGCACATCCAGGCTTGCCACTGCACCCGCATTCGTTTGCAGCGCGGCAATATAGCGGCCAAGCTCCGTCAGCACCTGCTCATATAGCATTTTTTCACGTGCCAGTGCGCGGTCATTCGCACTCAGCACCTTATCTTCAAATGCTTTAAGCTCCGGGGTAATAAAGCGCTCGACATTCTTCAGGGTCTGGCGGCGGCGGTACTCAGCAGGTGCACTTTCAGCCTGCGTGCGACTCATCTCAATATAAAAACCATGCACACTGTTATATTCGACTTTCAGGTTAGCAATGCCGGTGCGCTCCTTTTCTGCCGCTTCAAATCGCAGCAAAAAGTCGCCGTGATCGGTCTGAATCGCACGCAATTCATCCAGCTCTGCATCGTAACCATCGGCAATCACGCCACCTTCACGCAACACCACACTGGGTTCTGCTTTGATTGCAGTAACCAGCAAGCTCACTGCCGCATGCGGTGCTGATAAGTGCTCACTCAAGGTCTGCAACAGGCTAGAAGCATGATTTTGCAACAGCGTTTGCAATAGCGGCAGTTGCTGCAGGCTGGCAGCAAGCCCCGACAAATCGCGTGGCCGCGCTGTTTTTAAAGCAACGCGTGCCGTAATACGCTCGATATCGCCAATTGGCCTGAACGCTTGCTTTAATTCAGTGTAACGGCCACTTTGTATCAAGTCAGCAATCGCCTCATGGCGCTTCATACTCAAGGTTCTATCCCGCAGCGGATGATGCAACCACTGACGGAGCAGACGCGCGCCCATCGCCGTTTGTGTGGTATTCAACAGCGAATACAGCGTAGGAGAAGCCTCACCCCGCAACGTAACGTCTATCTCCAGATTGCGGCGTGTTGCAGCGTCCAGCTGAATATAAGCACTGGTGGTTTCTACACTGATGGCATTAATATGCGGTAAAGTCGTGCGCTGCGTATGTTTGACATAATCAAGCAGCGCACCGGCCGCACAGATTGACGGCTTTAAATCTGCACAGCCAAAGCCATTCAAGTCATAAGTATTGAACTGCTTGGTAAGTGTGCTGAATGCACTATCAAAATCAAACTGCCACGGGCTTAAACGTTTTTTAGCCGCTTTAACTGAGCTGATGGCAGCATGCTGAAAATCATCAGTGAATAATATTTCACTAGGCGCAATGCGCTCGATCTCCTGCGCGAGCAAGCCAATGGCAATTTCACTTAAAATAAAACTGCCGGAGGCCAGATTCAGGCGCGCCAGCCCTAACACACCGTCAGATTGAAAAATGCTGAGCAGTTGATTGTCGCGGGACTCATCGAGCAAAGCTGTATCGGTCAGCGTGCCGGGCGTTAAGATTCTTGCAACTTCACGAGCCACCGGGCCTTTACTGGTAGCAGGGTCGCCCACCTGCTCGCAGATTGCAACCGCTTCACCCAGTTTGGCCAGTTTGGCCAGATACTGCTCTGCCGCATGATACGGCACGCCGGCCATTTTAATAGGCTGACCATTGCTGCTGCCGCGCTGTGTGAGTGTAATGCCGAGCAATCTTGAAGCCTTTTCGGCATCTTCAAAAAACAGCTCATAAAAATCGCCCATGCGATAAAACAGCAGCATATCCGGGTGCTGTGCTTTCAAACCCAGATACTGGCGCATCATAGGCGTGTGATTATCATGATCACTGTTATTGCTTGCTATCTCGTTATCTTTTATTAATTTTTTCATTAGCACATTCACAAATATGAGCTTAAGTTAAGTGCATGAAAACCCACTAGAACTCATGTTAACCAGTAATCTGGCAGCCTTGCATCACCCGTATATTCCTGGCTGAATTAAATACATCATCCGGCTACATTTCTGATTATTTAACCAAAGTAACATTCTACCCATGAAAGTGACGCTTAACCAAAATATCCTATTGAAACGCACCTTAAACAAGCATGGGAATCCTTTGCATTTTATTTGGCATCTACAGTAGCAATTTTGCAGAATATAATAACCATAATTATAAAGTGGTATATATGCGACAGCCGCCCATTCATGCATGTATTTGGTTTATAATTCATCACGATCAAGAATGTAAATTCCTGTAAAACACCATTATGATATGCATCATCAATTGAGGACTAATCTACATCCATGAATTTACATCAATCACAAAATCATGTTTGTATACTCATGGGCACCTACAACGGTGAAAGGTTTTTAGCCGAGCAATTACAATCGATTGCGGATCAAACACACCAGAACTGGCGCGTGATTATCAGCGATGATGGCTCCAGTGACAATACATTAGCGATTGCCAGGGAGTTTCAGCAAAAATGGGGGGCTGACCGCCTCGAAATTCGCCAGGGGCCAAAACAGGGCTTTTGCCAGAACTTCTTATCCATGGCCTGCGACACCACGCTACATGCTGACTATTATGCTTTTTCAGACCAGGACGATGTTTGGATGGCAGACAAACTCGAAAGAGCAGTCGCCTATTTTAATGGCAGCAATGAATCACAATTGCCAAGAGCCTATGGTAGCCGTACCCAGATAGTAGATGAAGCATTAAAGCCTCTTGGCTTTTCACCTGAATTCATACTACCAAGATCATTCCGCAATGCACTTGTGCAAAGCATTACCGGAGGCAATACCCAGGTATTTAATCAAGCAGCAAAAACACTGCTGGAACTAGCAGGGCCGCAAAAAGTGGTATCGCATGATTGGTGGTTATACCAAATTGTTAAAGGCGCCGCTGGCATTTTTTATTACGACCCTAAGCCCTCTATTTTATATCGGCAACATTCAAATGCCGTCATTGGCGCCAACTCTTCTTTCAGAGCTAGAATTGAACGAATTTTCTATGTATTTAATGGGCGCTTCAAAGACTGGAACAACATTAACTATGCAGCACTGTGCAACACTCGTCACCTATTAAGCAAAGATAACCAAGATATTTTAGATATATTCGGTAAATTCCGCGGCGCGCATTTAAAAGATAGAATTCGCCTGTTAGAAGTATGCGGCCTTTATCGCCAGACATGGCAAGGGACTTTATCTCTATGGTTAGCTACGATTATTAACAAGATATAGTCAACGCGTCTCTTTAACCAGCGTTCAAACGCCCTCAACACTGGAATCTAGAGCTTCAGTCAGCAATGGTATACATTCTCTTAAAACACCTACCTGATGAGTTGCATCGCCAGTCTTAACCTTATAGTCAACACCATACCTATACTGGCATCTTATACCGATACCTGCCTTCTTAGCGGCCAGCATATCTGAGTCATTATCACCGATCATCACAGATTTTTTTAAGTCTAGTTCATACTTTTCAGCGGCTCGTAATAACATTCCAGGATTAGGCTTACGATCAAATGAATCTTTTTTATAAGCCCCGACACCATGCTCGGGATGGTATGGGCAATAAAAGACATCATTTATAAAAACATTTTCTGTCAAGAATTGCTCGCACATCCATTTTGTCAGATTAAGAAAATCCTGTTCAGAATAATAACCACGACCTATTCCAGCCTGGTTAGTTACGACAATAATCAAATACCCCAATTGTTTGGCTACTCGACAAACATCGAAAATACCATCAACAAAACGAAAACTTTCCACCTTTGACGTATATCCTGAGTCATAGTTAATCACCCCATCCCGATCAAGAAACAATGCACGATTTACTGTCATTATTACAATCCGGCCAACGCCGTTTGAGCAAGTGCATAATCATCCGGCACACCAATATCAATAAAACTGCCTTGCGTGACAAAACCATCGAACCTGATGCATTGTAAGTTTTTGATGAAAAACTCAGTTTCTATGGAAAAAGCCTGCCCCAGTGAAAAATCATCCAGCACATGTTTTGGTAGCACGTAGCAACCTGCATTGATGAAACCAATACCAGCCCTACCTTTCTCATGAAAAGCGATTACACTACCATCACTCATATCAACCCTACCAAAACGTACAGTATCAGGTACTTCACGAACAACAATCACAGGGTTGCGACGCTTCTGCCACAAACACTCCAACTCATCAACTTCAATATCCAGGAAAGTATCGCCATTAAAAATAAAAACATGATCTGCCTCACAATGTACTAACGCAGCCCGAATAGCACCCCCAGTACCTAATGGGTGTAATTCGACTTCATGAACCAACTCCATACCTAGATAATTATCACCAAAATGGGAGATGATTTTTTCAGACATAAAACCTAGTGATAGCACCACCCGTGTAAAACCTTTTCTGGCAAGCATGGAAAGCAATATTTCAAGAAACGGACGTCCAGCAACGGGTGCCATAGGTTTAGGTAAATCAGGCACAACCTCTTTCAAGCGTGTGCCAAATCCTCCGGCCAGTACTATTGCTTCCATCAGTTGGAGGCCCTAAAAATTGCACGCTCAACCAAACCGCAAAGGATGTGACCTACAACTAAATGTCCCTCTTGAATTTTAGGCGTATCGCTGGATGGGATTTCTATCAAATAATCACAAAGTGAATGCATCATCCCACCACGATTACCCGTGAACCCGATACAAATTAACTCCTTTGCACGTGCCTCTTCAAAAGCACGCATAATATTAGGAGACATACCAGAAGTAGAATATCCAATAAAAACATCACTTTTATTACCATGCGCTTGCACCTGGCGAGAAAATAATCTTTCGTAGCCATAATCGTTAGCAATCGAGGTGAGTATAGAGCTATCAGTAGTTAGTGCAATCGCTGGTAATCCAGGTCGATCAAAAGCAAAGCGACTCACAAACTCCCCCGCAATGTGCTGTGCATCTGCAGCGCTGCCACCGTTACCAGCCAAGAGAATTTTTCCACCCTGTTTCAAAGATGCAATGCATGCATTTGCAGCCGCCTGCACCGTTGAAATCAAACCATCATCAGCCAACATAGCCGAGATCACCCGCTGTGCCTCATTTATCTGCGCTGAAATATATTGATTCATTATATTTTCCATGCCTGTGTTCCATGTTTAGTAAAGTGACAATTACTCACTTGACCCTTAAAATCTCCAAGTACTCTAACAACGCTCATGCGTTTTTCTGGTGGTACAAAGAACATCATAAAACCACCTCCACCAGCGCCAGAAACCTTACCTGCCGAAGCTCCTGCATTAATTGCCGCGCTATATATCTCATCAATATGCAGATTAGACACCGTTTTTGCAGAGCGCTTTTTACTTTCCCAGCCTTCACGCATTGAAGCCACTATTCCACCAAAGTCACCTTTAAGTAAACACTCCTTCATAACCAAGGCCTCATTCTTGATACCGTGCATTGCTTTTACAGCATCAGCCAATCCAGATTCCACATTACTACTTTGATCTGCAATAATCTTGGCAGATTCACGAGAGACTCCCGTATAGAACAGCAATAACGATGCTTCCAGTTCGCACATAATCCAGCTCTTAACACGCAACGGGTTAATTACCGCTCGATTATCGGCATAAAACTCCATAAAATTGAAGCCACCAAAAGTTGCGGAATATTGATCTTGCCGACCACCTTGCAAGCCACAGTCCACACGTTCAATCTTAAACGCCAAATTTGCAATGGTGTAATCATCCAATGGCAAATTCAACAATTCAGCAAAAGCGCGGATCATTACTACAACTAACGTAGATGAAGCCCCCAAACCAGACCCCGCTGGAGCATCACAAAAAGTACTTAGTTCTAACGGAATAGGCTTTCCACTGTTGTAGTGCCTGGTCATGTGATTATAAACAGCCTTGTGCAGATCCAGATTGCCATTCAGCACCAGTGGTTCTGCAATCGCTTTAACCTCCTCCGTCTGCTGGTCAGTAGCCACGAAGCGAACCACTGGTTCATCAAGTATTTTAATTACAGCATAAGCATAACGATCTATAGTGGCGTTTAGCACATATCCACCATAAATGTCACAATACGGGGCAACATCGGTACCGCCTCCAGCTAGGCCAAGACGAAGGGGTGCGCGCGCTCTTATTATCATTATTTACATCCCAAAAAATCTAAATTAACACACTACATCAACTGACTAAACCCATTACCTATTCAAAGGTATCTTGCCTTTAGAAATTTCACTTCTCCAATGATTTAGCAAATCACTAAACATCTGTCGTGCTGGAATCTCTGGTTTCCAGTTGATTGCAGCCTTGATTTTGGTGTTATCAAACATTTGATAGTCGGCATCAATCGGGCGTAACCTATCTTGATCTGTAACAACCTTAATATCCTGTCGCGTACTCATACTCAAAAGCAGCTCAATAACCTCGGGCAATCTGAAAACCTCTTCCCCGGCAATATTGAAATAGTCACCACACTTAATGCTGCCACTCTCACTTTTCTCAAGAAGAAGAAAATAAGCCCTGACCGCATCCCGCGCATCCTGAAAAGTTCTGGTACTCGATAAATTCCCAACTTTAATGATAGGGCTCTGCAAGCCGGCTTCAATCAAAGCAATTTGTTTGGCGACTGTGCTCTCAAAGAAAACATCGCTCCGCCTAGGACCAGAATGAGTACCCATTCTCGTAACAAAAGTCCTTATTCCATATGCCTCACCATAAAACTGTCCCAAATAATCTGTCCCGATCTTACTAATGCTATATGGACTAGCGCCATGAAAAGCAGTCTCTTCAGCAAGTGGTACACTAGGTTTCGCTTTGCCATATACTTCACTAGATGAGCACACATGCACAACGGGGTTATAACCATCGACTTCTTTTAACTGACGAATATTTTCGAGAAGATTTGCGGTACCAATGATATTGGTCTGCAAGGTCTCAATCGGAATATTGAATGATGTTTTCGGGTAAGACTGTGCGGCTAAGTGCGAAACAAACTCAGGCCTAACATCCCGCAGCATCCTGGATATAGCGGCATAATCATTCAGATCAGCATAGTAGAGACTGATTCTATCCTTATTATTAATTCTTTCTGTCAGGTGATAAAGATTATCCATCGACTCCTGCCAACGCATCATACCAACAACATCATATTGCGTATTTTCCAAAACATAATCTGCCAACTGCGACCCAACTTGCCCAGTTATTCCTGTAATCAGTATTCTTTTACTCATTTTTATCCTTAAACCAGAACATTCCTACGTTGCCCCTTACTCATATCAACATTACTTGTTAGCAACAAACATCAACTGCTCACCACCTAAGTATCCAAACTCTGTTGAATGGAAACACAAAGCATAAACGTCTCTAAACCCGGCTTCTCGCATCTGTTCTAGCATTTCCCAGCCAAAGTGCTGAAAACACAATACTCCGTCACTCGAAAGAGGATCACCGTGATACTCCGGTGGAAGAATATGAACAACCTCACCATTATCAACTTTAGCTCGCACGATATTTTCAAAAGACCCGACTGCAAACGGCACTGACCACATCATCTTTCCTCCTTCGCGGAGCACACGTGCACATTCTTTAAATGCAGTCTTATAATCAGGCACATGCTCAAGAACATCCAGTGAAATTAAGATATCAAATGTCTGATCTGGAAAGGTGAGCGCAGTAATCGTTTCGTTACGAATGCCATTTTCATCCACAGATCCAAATGCACAGCGTCCGCCAAGAAATTCACTACCAACAGTTCGAGAATACTTGTTCTTAAAATAAGTATAAATAGGTGTAATTTGTTCAGTGATATATATTTCGCTATCCGGATACGCCTCCATCTCAATATCGAACAAATGAAAAATAGCTCTCATACGATTATTAAAACCTGTCACTGTACAGTTCACCGTCTCGCGCCAATTAATGATGCCATCACTCCCTCGCTCTATGAGAAATGAGCTTTCTCTCCCAGCCGGGTACGAATATCCATGCACAAAAAACCTCTGTTTATCCAGCTTTTTCAGCATATCTAAATAATGAGTATGCCCCGCAAGCTGAGCAACGGTTCTAGCTTGATGCTCTAAAAACCCAGCTTGCGAGCTGATGCGATACAACCTTAATCCTTCAGATTTATAGTTAAAAAACGTAGTATTTTTGATAAGAATACGCCTTAAAATCGCTGCCCACTTTCTTAAATAAAACTGCATTTTTAAATTATCCTAAAAGGATTCGAATAGCCAGCTATATCAGGGGATAACTTTTCACCCGAGAAAGTAACTATTAAAGAACCATCATTTTCTTTGATTGCAACAATAGTTCGTTCATCGTTGTTTAGAAACTTCACAGATTTACCAACTATAAAGTCCCTCTTAGCCCTTTTTGATGCGTGCAAAAATAAAATAGCACCACCCAATATACCCACACCATTTTTCCAATTCCCATCAGAATAGTTTGCTGCACAATACTCCTCAACTTTAGGAACAGGAGTCTGATGTCCATACTTATCAAAACCTCTCCAGTTGACATAATTAATTCTAGATGCATCCTCGGTCGAAAAAGTATCAAGAGGCTCAGCTCTCCTTCTACCAACAACCTTTGTGTGGTAACTAGGCACTACTCCATTCCTAATAAGCAAGTCCTCAATCAAAATTATTAGTCTTGCAACTGTTTGATCCTTAACATCATTCCAATCAAAATTAGGCAGTATTCCAACAAAAAATGGACGCATAAACGTACCGCCATAATCTCGACGATACTCAACATTAAAATACTTATATGTAAGGGGCAGTATTTGAGTCGAATGAACACCTTCTGATGGATCCATATCCAGCATCCACTCTAACGTTGCACGAGGTACCTCATCTCTAGTAATTTTCCGAAGAACATCCCAACGATACGATGGTGCCAAACATTCATTAATTTCATCCATCAAATCCATCACCTCAGGCTCATACATGTGATGATCTGGCCCAATATACTCATCGTAGAGTATCAAACCATCAGGTTTGAGAACATAATGAAAAAACGCAAACATTTCTTCTATATTATAAAAATGATGAATTGCAGCCTGTATGAATACTGCGTCAAATTCACCATGTTGTAAGCCAGCAGATAAAACATCACCACAACGCATTTCAATATTATTTTGTAAACCTAATGCAGCAATCCGTTCACGCGCTGAATCAACAGCCACAGAAGAAGACTCAAATGCAACGATATGCTCAACATACCCATTCTTTGCTAGCCATTCCTCAGCAAAAGCAAGTCCAGATCCAACGGCGAGCATTTTCTTTGCTGCTGGTTTCAAATATTGATCTGCGATTACTTGAAGTGGTATTCCTTCTAAATTACCTGTTATTTGCTTTGCTGTTGATTGTTTGTAAAGAAAAGGATGTTGCGTATAGTCGATCGGATCTGCCTTTACGATTCTTTATGTACACGCTAACTCAGCATTTTCATAGCGTTTATCCCATATTGATGTTGTCGAATCTTCATCTTGATTAACTGCCATCCCTACCACCTTTCACATTCTGCTTATTGCTTTAAGAAATCAGAAAATATCTTAAAGATTAAATTAACCCTTATTTAACATTCCCAATCAAGCGCACACTATTAATATAATCAATAACATAGAAAAATAAGCTGCAATTAGCCAGACTGTATCAAAGACACTGAAATTTTGACTCAGCACACCTGAAATAACGTTCGCTAATCGCGCTTAATAAGGTATATCCACGACCTACTTTCTAGCCGATTCTGAATTTTCTGCATACCACTCATAAGTACGCCGCACCCCATCAACCAAGCCGACCTTAGCTTTAAATCCTGTACTTTTTAACTTATCAAGGTTGTAATAACGGACTAACTGCCCATCAGGCTTACTTGAATCCCACTCAACGGAAACATTAGTCAATTGCTGTAGCGTCTCAACAATGTCGCGGATACGGTGACGCATACCACTCCCCATATTCACTGGCCCTTCGACATTGCGAAGAATCGCGATCAAAGCTGCTGCGGTATCATCGCAATACGAGAAGTCACGGATTGCAACACCACTACCCCATACTTTTACTGGCTTGTTTTCGCGGTAAGCATCAAAGAATTTTGCAACTAATGACGGAATAACATGCCCATCCTCTGCATTAAAACTATCATGAGGACCATACAAGTTACCACTAATGACAAAAGCTGATGACAATCCATATTGCTCCTTTGCTGCATTTAGCTGTGCGAGCATCAAGCGCTTAGAATGGGCATATGAATCTTCAGAAGAATGCGGCGGACCTATCCAGACCTGATCTTCAAATAGCTCTTCCTGTCCCTTAAGTTCTGGATACACACAACCAGAACCCATCGCTACAATCTTCTTCACTCCAGCACGACGCGAACACTCTACGACGTTAGTATTAATAAGAACATTGTCGACTAAAATATCTGATTTATAACGTGTATTTCCACCAATGCCATGCACACGTGCCGCTAAATGAAACACATAATCCGGAGCTATTTCTGATATAAACCGCGATACTGCAGCAGTATCGCGTAAATCACAATCACGACTGCCTACACTGATAACATTACTAAAACCATCATTAGCCAGAGCGCTAAAAAGCGATCTTCCAACCAAGCCTGTGCCTCCAGTAATTAAAATGCGTGAAGATGTTTCTATATTGATTGTGTTACTCATATCTTGTTAAACCCTTTTGCGTGTTTATATCGTTCTCTAAATTTATGAATGATGTTTGTATTCTTACATGTTGAGATAAAAAGTAATCCCGTGAATTTTATAGAATCAACCCAAGAGACTTGCATCAGTGCTTTTGCTACTTCCCACCAGCTTGCTGGCTCATATAAAAAGCGAATTACATCAGATGCCATGAGTATTGCAAACTGCCCTACAGGTTGACCAGTTTGGCGAAACATTCGATATTTAGTCAAAATAAACTCAGCCTGTGAACGCGCCGACTTTACACGGACTCGCGACGTAACTTCATGCTTACGAAAACGACTTAAGGTATCTGGGCTAAAAACAATACGCCCATGCTGCATCACATCCCCAATAAACAGCCAATCCCCTGTTAATCGAAGCCGTTTGAGAAAAGGTGTAAAGGCGGTTTTGAATGCTTGGGTTTTAATCAGTGCAGAACTCATATTGGGTACAGTTTGGCCACGAAGTTGAAACTGTAAAAGCTCTTCACGGCCATTTACAACAAATTCCGCATCCCAACGTTTTTCTTTCCAGATATCGTGAAAATAATCCCTGGTATGCCCAATAACCTCGCTTAACTCATTAATGATGTGTGAGTTACTGTAAAATAATACGGCGTCTGGCTCTTCAACAAGGCGCGTAACGGCTTTTTCTAAAAAGCACGGTTCAGCAACATCATCGCTTTCACAAACCCAGATATAATCACCCGTTCCTAATGTGCAGACTCGTTCCCATGCTGCAAAAGGCGTACCTGAATTTTTCTCATTGCGCAGGTACTGAAATCCATAACGTGCTTGTAACTTGCTAATCACTTCATGTGAATTATCATCAGAACAGTCATCAATCACGATTAATTCTATATTCGAATAAGTCTGATTCATGATCGATTCGATTCTTTCATGAATATAGCGACCATGATTATATGATGGTACTAATGCGGTCACTTTAGGTTGACTACGCATACCTTCTTCTTTACCAAGATTATATATTTTTCTAACAATCGCCCACTTTGATTGCCATGAGTAGGTAGCCAGACATAATTCACGCGCGGCTTGCCCCATTCGATCATTCAACTCAAAGTCCGTCAGTAGCTGAATACATTGCGCAGCAAATATCTCAGGCTTTTCAGCAACAAAAATATTCTCAGAATCCTGATATGCCAAACCTTTGTGAGCTATTGGAGACACCACACTTGGTACGCCCAAAATGGCGTATTGATTGACTTTGCCACGGAAACCAGATCCAGACAGTGCAGGGGCAATTCCGACTCTGGCCTCCTGAATATATGGTGCAATAGCAGCGACCTCTCCCACAAACTCAACAGACTGATCATGATCATTTAAGAAAGCGGACAAATCCCCTCTGCCAACTACGGTCAGCACATACCCAGGTACGCTAGACTTAACAAGAGGGTGAACGTTATCAAGATACCAACGCAAAGCCAATACATTGGTTTCTGAGCCGAAATACGCAACGTACAGAATATTACAACGTCGGTCTTTTGCACTGGTACAAACAAAGCTGGGTGCAATCGCTTCAGAAAACTCAAATTGTGATACCCCTGTGTCTAGACCCAATACATGCCTAGATAATGTCATCGCTCTTAAAAAGCGTGCGTCTGAACTTGAAACACAAATCACTTCATCTGCTTTTAATGCAAAGCGTATCTCTTCGACTGCCAAACGGAATGAGGCCGCTATTTTATTTAAACGAGATTTATTTATGGTTAAAAAGTTAGTTCGTACATTAATAAATGCTACTTTTGCAAGAGACTCCATCGGAGTAAAAATGATTTTTTTTCCTATGTGCCTGAAAGCATCTATTTGATAAGCCGACTGGTGAAATTGCAAATCTATAACATCATATTGTAATGGCGAGCCACGCATTACAGCCAATGTTTCTGGGGTCAACTCTTCCGTAGGAGACAGATACACATTATCGAACAATACATTTACATCATCCAGTGACCAATCTATTGATGGCCTGTGATGAGTAAAAAGATCTATGTGAACACTCGGGCATTGATTACGAATAAGAGCATATATATCTAAAATTCTTAACCCGCCAGCATGTGCTCGAGTTGGACAATAATAACTCACTAGCAATATACGGAACTTCGCATGACTACTCTCGGCATATGCATTTGTCTCAATTTCCGTGTTTATAGTCAATTCAGCATTACTGCTAGATTGCTGTCGTAAATTTAAATAACGATGATTCTTGAGATCACTGCCAATTCTGGAAAAAGTACGAATCAACCAACGCAATGGAGATGTCAAAAGCCATGATCTGGAGTTATACACAGCAGATAATGCCGTTTCCAATTTCCCTATCTGCTTACCTTGCTCAGCAACCACTTCAGATAATTGAGAAACCTCATCCGCACGCCCTTGCGAGAGGTGATCCTGGGCGATTTGCAATTGCTCAAGCTTTGCTTTATTTGAATTAAGGTCTATCAGTCGCGATTCCACCCTCTGCCCTAGACTGGCTATCAATGCATCACGCTCTGCAATCGTACTGTACAATTGTTTTATTCTGTCGCTATTCTCCTGCGCCATCTGGTCATAAGAAGTCTGAAGCAAGCTTAGCCCGGCTTTCTGTGAGTCCCGGTCTAAAAGGATTGATTCCACTGTCTGTCCCAGTTCAGCTATCAATACATCGCGCTCATCAACTTTCTTTTGATTTACTTCTATTGTATGCAGTCCATTTTGTATGCAATTCAATAAAAAACGCTCATCAGATTGAATCTGTATAAACTTCTCAATTTTCTCTATTGCATCTTTACTATCAACTTCCATTTTTCCCATAGCAAGCTCAAGCATGAACTCGTATAACGCAATCACTTTTGGTGGAACTGCTTGATCCAAACGTAAATCAGAGATTTGGAACTCCATATGGCGCAAGCCCATTTCCAGGAAGCCAGATTGATACTCTATAAAACTGTCCGAAGCTGGTTCAAATTCCATATTCAACACCTGACCAATTCGACATAACTGCTCAGCAGGGTTTTCCATTATCAAATCGTAATCCACAACCACTCGATTTGCATTCTTAGTGTCCGTTAAGCTTGCAACCGTATATTCAAACCAAAGCAAATAAGCTATTTCCAGACTAATTCCCGTGTATTTAGACAAAGATCGAGCCACATTCATCGGGTTGCGGCATGCAATAACATAGCTTTCTTTAATATCCATCTCATCAAAAACATCTCGCCAAAATGGTAGTAATCGTGTCAGTTGCGGATCTTTAATTCCAAACAAATTTGTAGCTTTCAGCTTGCTATTCAATACATTGATTGCACGCTGCTTTAACTCACTAAGATTAGCACTCTCCAACAAACTGAAAGGCACCGGGGTTAATTTGTGCCACTCATAATTCAATTCTTTGCACAGATCCAGATTAAAAGAATAAATATCTTGATCCTCCCAAAAACCCTTGTCATTTACTCCGACCTTAGGCGGCATCAAGTTATCACCTAGATCCACACCCAACACCTTCAACGCCCGAGTAATAACACTTGTCCCACTGCGTCCAGGGCCAACGACTACAATGACGTGTTTATTCTTCATTTTATCCATTTCAGCATAAAACCTTATTCTATTCTGCAAGCATGTATTTCATACTTGCAGCCAAAATCCACCAACCCCGAAGCTAAGCTGTCTGTTCGCGGCAACACTCGAAATATACAGGCATCAAGTATGCGATGAAGATACGCTTCATCTCCATTTTTTATGCCATAAACTCCTGCGTTAATGAAATAAACTCCTGGATTTAGGCTACATAGAAAATAAAAAGCAACTCGGAACTCTGATCCTGCAGCAACAAAGGGTAGGGCTTTTCTTATGCTTGGCGCGCTAGCAGCACCACCCAGCTCTACCCCTGATGTTGTTTTAATAAGCATTCCGAACAAAACATTATCAACCGCCGTTGTAAATCGAACGGAATATTCATATCTATATAGCTTTCCACTTTGCAAGCAATTTACCTGTTCCCCCGCAAGATTCCGCAACTGTGGATGACTGATTACCGCACCTTGCTCTTCGTAAACTATCGTACTTTGGGGCTGCAAGTGTGGATCAAAGAAATCATTCAGGCTTAATGATTCCAAGCTTTGGGATTCATCTTCTTCTATTAGTCCATCTTGATGCCGATTAGCAGCTAATATAAATTCTTTTCGAATTTCATCACGCTTGCCCGCAGGCGCATAAAGTAATGTTTGGTAACGTCCTACGATGTATTTCGGCAATCCCACTGCCAGTTTTTCACCAGCATCCATCAGTACCGCACGATCACAGAGTTCAACTATTTGAGCGCCAGAGTGCGATACGAACAGAATGGTAGCGCCACTGGCGCGAATGGCCTCAATGCGCGAAAAACATTTACGCTGGAATAACTCATCGCCCACAGAAAGCGCTTCATCTACAATTAAAATTTCAGGGTCGATATTAATCGCCACCGCAAAGGCCAGCCGCACCATCATGCCGCTGGAATAAGTTTTTACCGGTTGTTCAATAAAATCGCCAATGTCGGCAAACGCTGCGATGTCATCAAATCGCGTATCAATTTCCTCTGTACTTAATCCCAGCACTGCGGCATTCAAATATACATTTTCACGTCCTGTGAACTCAGGGTTGAAGCCTGAGCCAAGCTCCAGCAGTGCGGCAATGCGGCCATTGGTTTGCACGTTGCCGCCTGAAGGGGTGAGTGTGCCGCAAATCAATTGCAGCAAGGTAGATTTGCCGCTGCCATTACGCCCGACAATACCGACTGTTTCCCCTTTTTTGATTTCAAATGATACGTCTTTAAGTGCCCAAAATTCACGATAATATGGCTTGGGTTCCTTGCCGATAAATCGTTGCAGCTTTGGCAGCAGAAACTGTTTAAGCCTGTCTCGCGGCTTTTCGTATATTTGGTAGCATTTGCTTAGATTGCTGACGCGAATCGCAACATCATTAAAGGACATCAGCAAACCCTTTTCTGGTTTTTTGAAACAAAGCATAACCAGCCCAGCCGACTATAGTTGCAGCGATTGTATAAATGCCTAATCCAGTCCAGTTTGGCAGGTGCCCGAAAATAACGACTTCCCGCGCCTGTTCAATAATGAAGGTAAGCGGGTTGGCCATAATAAATGGACGAAAACTTTCCGGTACGGCTGTCACCGGATAAAACACAGGTGCCAGAAACAGCATTACCGTTGTAACCATACCAATCACCTGGCCAACGTCGCGCAAAAACACACCGATGGATGCCAGCACCCATGCAAAGCCAAGCGTGAGAATCACGAATGGCAGCAATACCAGTGGCATAAGCACTGCTGTCCAATGCAAATAGCCGTTGAATATAACGAATGCCATCAGTAGCACACTCAAACTGACCATACTATGAAACAAAGCCGCCGCCATGCTGATCACCGGCAGAATTTCAAGCGGAAACACAACTTTTTTAACATAGTTAATATTGGAAAGAATCAGGGTGGGAGCTCGATTGAGCACTTCCGAAAACAGGCCATGAACGATCATGCCGACAAACAATACAAGCGCAAATAGTGCTCTATTATCTTCAGCACCTGTGCCCCAACGCGCGTTGAACACTACCGAGAATACAAAGGTATACACCGCCAGCATCAACACCGGGTTGAAAAAAGACCAAGCCAAACCAATCATGGAGCCTTTATAACGGCCAATGACTTCACGCCTGCTCATTTGCATAATCAGCTGGCGATTACGCCACAGGCTTTGCAATAATGCCTTAAGCGATACAGGCTGAACTGCATGCGGATTAATGATTGTAGCGTGGGTCATGCAGCGGGTTCCGTTATGGCTAAGGTTTTGGCTTGATGACCCTTCGCAGGCAAACTAGGCGCCGTTAAGACGCTATTATACTGTAGCGGCAGGGTCATTCGCTATAGTTGCGTCCAAAATGGTGCGTAAACTCTTTGATCTTTGTTGGTTTCACAGACAAATATTCCATCCGTTGCATAAAGTGATCTTTTGTATTGTTTTTGGCATAAATATTGACCTAATCTCAAAACCAATAGCGTTTTTCTCAAAAAGTGGTTATTAACAATCAAGTTATCAATAATAACAATAAATGGGAAATTATTCCATTTATTGTTATAAATATTGGGTATTTTAGCCATGTAAACTGGCTTGCACCCGGATTGAAAAATACGCGGTTAACGGGGATGTTATCGAAAAGAAACCTAATTGAAGCAGGCAGGCCGATCTGCCATATTGAAAAAACACGATAAGTCTACATTAAAGAAAACCTTCACTCGAAACAGAAATTAATGCGAATATGAATGAAAACATTCAAAAATTCTCATCTCCGTTTCAGGCTGCATGTGTGAATTGAAAGGGGTTCAGGAGGCTATTAATAGCGTATCTCTAACTATGCCTGACCTTATAGCAATGAAACCAGCATCTTGATACTTAACACCAGAAGCAGTACGCCAAAAATCTTCTTCAGGGTCTGCACTGGTAGACTTTGCGTCAGCCTTGCACCAATCGGCGCAGTAAAAAAACTGGGGATAGTCACGAGTAACACGGCCGGTAAATAAACAAAACCAAGCGTATATGGCGGGTTACTGCCGCCAGCCGCAATGCCGTTAATCAGATAGCCCAGCGTGCCGGTAATGGCAATAGGAAAACCAAGTGCGGCTGAAGTGCCGATCGCTTTACGAATATCAATATTGCGCCAATTCAGGTAAGGCACTGTAAGCGAGCCGCCGCCTATAGACACCAGCGCCGATATTGCCCCAATACCAAACGCAACCAAGCCTAACTCGGCCTTGCCGGCATCACTGCCGGATGCCTGTATTTTTTTACTGCGAAACATCTGCGATGCTACATAAGCCATAAATACAGAAAAAAATATGGCCAGGCCCTTAGAGCTAATTTGCGCCGCAATAAAAGTCGCGAGAAAAGTACCGGCAACTATAGCCGGCCACATGGCCTTAACCAAATGCCAGATGACCGCGCCGTTTGCATGATGCGCACGCAGGCTCGAAAATGACGTGACCATGATGCAAGCCATAGAGGTACCCAATGCAATATGTACCACATTATCGATAGAAAAACCCTGATGGATAAAGATCGTGGTAAGCACCGGCACTAGTATGCCACCACCACCGATACCGAGCAAACCGGCCATAAAGCCGACAAATATGCCCAGCAAGATAAAAATTATAACCAGTTCTATGCTCACAAGCCTTCCCTTTAAAGCATTGCAGCGCAGCTTTGTGCGGGCTGCAATGCAATGATTCTATGCGCCTAAATCGCCATCTGTTAAAACTGCTCGCCAATCAAAAGCGTTCAAGCTGCCGGGCTGGAACAACCTCGCGACAAAACCACATGCATAAAAACACCCTAGACTGCGATACCCTGTGCATCAAACAAGCCTTCAAACAGAATAGAACTCAGATAACGCTCGCCTGAATCGGGCAGAATCACCACGATGGTTTTACCCGCATTTTCAGGGCGCTTGGCGTAGCGCACCGCAGCTGCAACTGCCGCACCACAGGAAATACCGGAAAGTATGCCTTCTTCTCGCGTCAGGCGCTGTGCATAGGCAATAGCCTCGTCATTCGATATCTGTTCAATCTCGTCAACCAGCGACAAATCCAGTATGTCCGGTACAAAACCGGCACCAATCCCCTGAATTTTATGCGGCGCGGGTTTCAACGCTTCACCGGCGCGCTTTTGGCTCAGCACAGGACTGGCGGCTGGTTCGACCGCAACCGTGAACACTTGCTTGCCTTTGGTATTTTTAAAATAGCGCGCTACGCCGGTAATCGTTCCGCCGGTACCGACACCCGCCACAAAAATATCCACATTACCATCGGTTGCATCCCATATCTCAGGACCGGTGGTTTTTTCATGGATCGCCGGGTTGGCCGGGTTTTTAAACTGCTGCAGCAGCACATAACGATTCGGGTCAGAAGCTGCAATCTCCTCTGCTTTTGCAATCGCGCCGCTCATGCCTTTGGCGCCCTCTGTCAGCACCAGCTTAGCGCCATAAGCGACCAGCAGCTTGCGGCGTTCAATACTCATGGTTTCCGGCATGGTCAATGTAAGTGGAATACCGCGAGCGGCGGCGACAAAGGCCAGCGCAATGCCGGTGTTACCGCTGGTAGGCTCGATAATCTCTTTTCCGGGACCTAGCAAGCCACGCTGTTCCGCATCCCATATCATGGCAGCGCCAATACGGCATTTAACCGAATAAGCCGGATTGCGACCTTCAATTTTTGCCAGCACAGTTGCCGCAGCACCATCCGTAATGCGATTCAATTTAATTAACGGCGTATTGCCGATAGATTGAGCGTTATCTTCAAACCAGTTAGACATAAATACTCCTTTGAATTCTGCAAGTGCTTAATCAGCAAAGTTGTTAGACCAAGCAAAAACAATACTCTAACAAAACCAGCTTACTTCAAACAATAACTGTTGCTTATTTCAATAGCACAAAAGGTAATTAAGGCATTAATCTGCATTTCGGGCATTCCTTGGCGGCAATATAAATTCACCCGGGTGCTGATTAATGCGCGTAGCCAAACTCTTGAGCAAATGCCGCCACTGCTTGAACCTTACTTTTCTTGACTTCATCGCGACATATAGTGCCAAGCTGAAACTTACCCCCAGATTCACCAAGCCTATCAGCATCAGGCCAAGTGCAGCATAGGCCGCAGCCTGCCAGCTCAACATGAAATCAAGACTGAAACTGGCAAAGCCGACAAATGCAGAAGAAAATGTAATATGGCGAATATCAATCGGCAAACCCAATAATATACCAAGCCCGCTCATACCGCCCAACAAGCAGCCAAAGTAGAAATTACCGGCCAACGCCCCCAGATTATTTTCTATATATTGGGCAACGCGCTCCAGACGCGGAACACCCAGCAGTTTCTGCAGCCAGATAACTGCGCGCAAGCGCTGCGGGATTCTGTTGTAAACAGCCAGATTATCATGATAGCCCGCGATTAAACCTGATAAAAACAAGCAAACGCCGGCAACCGCTGCGTAAGTCAATGATCCGCTGTGAACCGGGTCTATACTCGCCAGTAACTGATGCGCTTTATCCGGCGTAACAAAGTGCTCGCCTGTGTAATAGAGCACACCCCACGCCAGCAGCATCGCAACAGGAATAACGATCACCACATTGCCGAAAATCGCAATCATCTGACTGCGCATGGTGTTGGCAATCATGGCGACAAGATTGTCCATCTCTTTCGATTTACTGTCAGAGGCATTATCGATTGTCGCGGCAATCGCGGCAGCCGTCATTGCCGGCTGCTTGGTGGCAACGGTAAAGTGCAGGATATGAATCAGGATAAAGCCAAGCCCGTAATTCAGGCTGAACAAAATGGCTTCAGTCAGCGGCGCCAGATGGTATTTGGCAAAAAAGAGCTTCAGCATTGCCATGCATGCAATGATCACACCCGCCCCCATGGCTGAGCGCATCAAGCCATAGTATTCGCTGCGGTTCTCGGTGATGTAGTGTTCGCCGGTGCGGCTGGCATTTTCGGTCACGCGTACCGCCATCACCTCCATATTGTCACGCCAGTGCTCATGCAGGTCATTCTTATGGCACTCGCTATAGACCAGCGCCTTGAATAATCCGACGATTTCAATATCGGCAGACTGACCATGCTGAAAATGATGCAGAATATTCAGCAACTCCTCCAGGCGTGACACCTGCTGCAGCATGCGCTGCAAAAGCTGCGTCAGATTGATACTGGTACCGGTCTGCGCACTATTACGCCTGATTTTTGTAACAATAGCCCGGCATTGATCGAGCATGACCAGAATGTGTTTGATATCAATCTGCCCGGCATTATCGGCCTGAACGCTCAGCACATCTGCCAGCTCAGCTTGCTGCATCACAAAAGGCGAACTGTGCTGTTCAAGCTCAGGATAATTGCGCAGCAACTCCGGCTCCAGGCCAAGTGCGGCAATCCGGTAAGACAGCACTTGCGAAGCGGCAAATAAATTTTGCTGGCAGGCAGCAGCCAGTTCTTTGTCAGCCAAATCAAACCGCATGGCCTGAATCAGTTGCACCCAGACACTGTCAGGCACTGCGCTTACCCACTGCTCGTCAGTGGTTTTACTGAAGAACAAAGCAAACAGATCAATCAGATAGTCGCTATTCACTGCGTCCGGCAGCAGCTTGTGCGAAATGCGTCTGCGCATTTCGGAAAAGAAACCCGTGAATACCGAATGACGTGAAATCAAAAACAGTGAGATTGGGTTACGCTCACTCAGCAATTGCAAAACAGCCTCGCGCAGTAACTGAGCCTTCTGTGCATCTGTAGTGAGCAAATAGCAAAGCGCCTGTATGGCCTTTAGCGCGAGTTCTGTCTGGTCTGGCTTCGCCGGCCGGATTTCAGCAATAAGATCGGTAATTAACTGTGGCGCATAATGATGCTGCGTGGCGTACTGCTCAAACGCCTGTTCCATACCATTCAAATTCTGGCTCTCATTTTCTTTCATATTTTTATGGTCCCAAAGTTTATTGCTGTTTTGATGATGATAACTGATGGGCTATTTAAAAAAACCGATTCAATCAGATGGCCAAACAAGAGAAAAGTTTAAACCAATGCCATGAAAAGCAGAATCATCTGTAAGGCAATGCAAGCTTACCTTGCAGAGATAGCATCTGCCGCTGATGGACAGATGCTGATTTGAAAATTAATCGACTAACTGGTTACTTAGGGGTTCTGAGGCTGTCAGTCAGATGTGGATCCAGTGTTTGCAGCATCTGTGCGAACACTTTAGGATTACCCGCCACGATATTGCCGGTTTTTAGCCAGCTTTCGTTGCCTTCAAAATCACCTACGATACCGCCGGCTTCCTGCACCAGCAAACCACCTGCAGCAATATCCCAGGTTGACAGGTTGATTTCAAAGAAGCCATCTACCCAGCCAGCGGCTACATAGGCCAGATCAAGTGCGGCTGAACCCGGACGGCGGATGCCTGTAGTTTTTTTGATCATGTCTTTCAGCATATCCAGATAAGTATCCAGATGCGTAAAATCACGGAACGGGAAACCGGTAGAAATCAATGAATCCTGCAATTTACTGCGGCTGGTGACGCGGATGCGTTTGTCATTCAGAAACGCGCCGCGGCCTTTGGTGGCAGTAAACAGATCATTGCGCACCGGGTCGTAAATCACGGCCTGCGTCAGCACGCCTTTTTGCTGCAATGCGATTGAAATACAGTATTGCGGAAAACTGTGCAGAAAATTAGTCGTGCCATCCAGCGGGTCAATGATCCAAATGTTTTCAGCATCCTGATTGCTTTCACCGCTCTCTTCACCTAAAAAACCGTGGTCAGGATAAGCATCTTTGAGGATATCGATAATTGCCTGCTCGGCAGCACGATCCACATCGCTTACAAAATCGTTATAGGTTTTAGACTGAACCTTGAGTGACCCAACATCCTGGGATGCACGGTTGATAATACGGCCTGCTTCACGGGCGGCTTTAACTGCAATGATTAGCATTGGATGCATGACTAGATTTTCTTAAAGAACTGATAAAATGCTATTTTAACTTTTATTGACCTTAACACCAAATCAAGTGTTAAGAATCATCATACTGCGTCAGGCACTCAATTGGATAAACAAAACATTTTCAGCAATATCCGCATCGTATTATGCCAAACCAGCCATCCCGGCAATATCGGCTCCACCGCCCGCGCCATGAAAACCATGGGCTTGCAGCATCTCTACCTGGTTAACCCCCTGCACTTTCCCGACCCGCAAGCAACCTCGCTGGCAACCGGCGCCGCCGATTTACTGGAAAGCGCTACCGTATGCAGCAGCTTATCCGAAGCATTAACCGGCTGTGCGTTTGCGATAGGCATGAGTGCGCGCAAAAGACAAATCTCGCATGAACTGGTCAACGTGCGCGAAGGTGCTGCACGCGCCGTGCAGATTGCAGCCAGCCAGCCTATCGCATTGGTATTCGGTACGGAAATGAGCGGTCTTTCCAACGCGGAGCTGGATTGCTGCCAGTTACTGGCGATGATTCCGGCCAACCCGGATTATTCATCACTGAATCTGGCGGCAGCGGTGCAGGTCATGAGCTATGAAATCCGCATGGCGATTACCGAAGGCGCGCTAGACGTCAATGCCCCTACTACAGAACTGGCCACCAATGAAGCGCTGGAGGGGTTTTATGCCCACCTGGAAGATACGCTGGTTAAAATCGGCTACCTGAACCCAACTGCACCGAAAAAACTAAGCGAACGCATCCGCCGCATTTATGCACGTGCAAAACTGGAAAAAGAAGAAGTCAATTTGTTAAGAGGCATTTTAACTTTATCCGTAACCCCCAAGAAACACAGCAAATATTAAACCTAGTATTTTAGTCAACATTGGATTTGTGGCATAATCATACTTTGCAAGCATATCTAAAATACATTATTTAGGATGCAGTGCAACCGCAAAGGTCGTGGCCGTGGAACATGCGCGGTAAATCGCGTTATTCACACGTCAAAAGGTGCACGGAGCGCAGAAACTGAGCGGTATGTTTATACAGCAAAGTTGCAAGCACCGCGCAACGATGTAATGCGCCCAGAGAATGTATTTTAGAGATGCTTTAATGTTTAATCATATAAAAGAAGACATATCCATCGTGTTCGAGCGCGATCCTGCCGCGCGCACACACTGGGAGATACTGACCACTTACCCTGGCGTGCATGCATTGCTGATGCACCGATTCAGCCATTGGTTATGGAAGAAAGATTTATTCTGGTTCGGGCGCTTCTTTTCGCATCTGGGCAGATGGCTCACCGGCATTGAAATCCACCCGGGCGCAACCATAGGCCGCCGCGTGTTTATTGACCACGGCATGGGCGTCGTCATTGGCGAAACCGCCGTGATTGGCGATGACTGCACGCTTTATCACGGCGTCACCTTAGGCGGCACCTCATGGAATAAAGGCAAACGCCACCCGACACTGGAATCAGGCGTTGTGATTGGCGCAGGTGCAAAAGTGCTCGGCCCGATTACGATAGGCGAAGGGGCAAAAATCGGCTCCAATGCCGTTGTAGTTAAAGATGTGCCGGCAAACGCAACTGCTGTCGGCATTCCGGCACGAATTCTGGAAGAAGAAAAATCCAAGCAGCGCGAAGCAACCGCACAAAAAATCGGTTTTGCTGCCTATGCAGTCGGCAACGATGAAAATGACCCGATGATCAAGGCCATTCATTCGCTTTTAGACCATGCAGCCAAACAGGATGCCGCACTGCAGAACTTGCAGACACAGCTGGATAGACTGAACATGGACATTGAAACAGACACCGAAGTCGGTGAGGCATTCAAAATGCAGACTGCAAAAAAAAAGCCTGCTACTAAACAGGAGTAAAAAATATCAGGTAACTGATGAACTGATTTGCACAATAGTTGACTAAAATTGTAAGGTATTTTACAATCCAGTTTCATCATTGATATTTTATAAAGTCGAAGATTATGCGCTTAACTACCAAAGGTCGATTTGCCGTCACCGCAATGTTGGATCTGGCTATCAACGAAACTCAGGATACATTGGATAACAAACCCGTTACCCTTGCAGCGATTAGTGAACGACAAGATATTTCACTTTCTTATCTTGAGCAGCTGTTCAGCAAATTGCGTCGTCAAGGCCTTGTAAAAAGCGTGCGCGGCCCGGGCGGCGGCTATAATCTGGCTAAACCCTACGCGGATATTTCAGTGTCAGAAATTATCAATGCGGTAGATGAGCAGATTGATGCCACCCAGTGCGGCGGTAATGAAAATTGCAAAGACGAAGGCCGCTGCATGACGCACGACCTGTGGACTGCATTAAATACTAAAATTTTAGAATATCTGGCAGGCGTCACGCTGGCAGATATGGTGGCTTCGCAGAAAGATGGCCAGAAAATCACCATTACGCCGCGCAGCGGCACCTTAACAAGTGCCACCACCTGCAAAAACGAGGTTGCCGCATAAGGTAAAACGCAGCTTCACCGATATTATGAGCAGCGAATATCTGGATCACAATGCCACAACATCTCTGGACAGCCGCGTGCTGGAAACGATGTTGCCGTGGATGAAGGAGCAGGCCGGGAACCCGACCAGCCGCCATATATTTGGCCGCTCGGCGCGTACGGCAATTGAGCATGCCAGAGCACAGGTTGCCGAGGCTTGCGGTGCTTATACCTCGCAAGTAGTATTTACAGCCAGCGGCACTGAGGCCAATAATTTTGCCGTAAGAGGCATTGCAGCCAATCAGGATGCAGCACAGATTTTATACAGCGCGATTGAACACCCGTGCATTAGCCGCCCTGCTGCCGCCTTGAGACAATATGGCTTTCAGAGCCAGTCGATTGCAGTAGACGGGCAAGGCAAACTGAATGCGGCGCATCTGGAATCATTGCTGGAAAAACCGACCAACCTGGTATCTGTAATGCTGGCCAATAATGAAACCGGGGTAATACAGGATATTCCGCAGATTGCAGAGCAAGTCAAACGCAGCGGCAGCTTTATACATACCGATGCAGTGCAGGGCTTGGGTAAATTAGCACTCAGCTTTGTCGACCTGAATGTACATGCAATGACAGTTTCAAGTCATAAAATACATGGCCCTCAAGGTGCTGCGGCGCTGATTCTGGATAAGCGTGTAGACATTCAGCCGCTACTATACGGCGGCGGACAGGAAAAAGGTTTGCGTAGCGGCACCGAAAATGTTGCCGCGATTATAGGGTTTGGCATGGCATGTGAATTGGCGGCAGCGAATCAGAGCAATTTTGCCAGCCACACCAGGGCATTACGCGATGAGTTTGAACAGGGTCTGCAGTCACTGGGGGTATCGATATTCAGTCAACAGGTGACGCGCATACCGAATACCAGTTTTTTTGCAGTGAATGGCATTGAAGGTGAAACATTAGTCACGGCTCTGGACCGTAAAGGATTTGCTGTTGCGAGCGGCTCGGCATGTTCCAGCGACAGCACGGAGCCAAGCCATGTACTGCTGGCCATGGGCATTAGCCATGACCTGGCGCGAGGTGCGGTGCGTGTAAGCTTCGGCATGCATAATACAGCGCAGCAAGTGTCCGGTTTTCTGGATGCATTAAAAGGCGAGATTTTAAGATTAAAGCAACTTACAGGCATCGCAGCATAAAACCTGTAGGTAAAAAATACGGTTACTAAAATTTAAATTGCAAGGATTATTAACACGATGTCAGCATCAGTAGAATTACCCGTTTTGAAACAGCACGATGACGCTCATCCAATCTACTTGGATTATTCAGCGACTACGCCGATAGACCCGCGCGTTGCCGCAAAAATGATTCCGTATTTAACCGAAGAGTTTGGCAACCCGGCATCACGCAGCCACCCTTACGGCTGGACTGCGGAAAAAGCCGTTGAAAATGCACGTGAAGAAGTTGCCAAACTGGTAGGCGCAGACCCGCGCGAAATCGTATGGACATCAGGCGCAACTGAATCAAACAATCTGGCAATCAAAGGCGCTGCAAACTTTTACTCAGCCAAAGGCAAGCACATCATTACGGTTGCGACCGAGCATAAAGCGGTGATTGATACTGTGCGCGAACTTGAACGCCAGGGTTTTGAAGCAACTTACCTGCAACCGGAACCAAACGGCCTGCTCGACCTTGAAAAATTCAAGGCGGCCATCCGCCCGGACACGGTTCTGGCATCTGTCATGCTGGTTAACAATGAAATCGGCGTGATTCAGGATATCACGGCTATCGGCAACATCTGCCGCGAGAACAATGTAATTTTCCATGTAGATGCTGCGCAGGCTACCGGCAAAGTACAGATCGACCTGGAGAAACTGCCGGTCGACCTGATGAGTTTCAGTGCGCACAAAACTTACGGCCCTAAAGGCATCGGCGCATTATATGTACGCCGTAAACCGCGCATTCGTATCGAAGCGCAGATGCACGGCGGCGGTCATGAGCGCGGCATGCGCTCCGGCACACTGGCGACACACCAGATCGTAGGCATGGGTGAAGCTTTCCGCATCGCACGTGAAGAAATGAATGCCGAAAACGAGCGTATCCGTTTCCTGCGTGACAAACTATTACATGGCTTGCAGGCGATTGAAGAAGTCTATGTAAACGGCGACCTGGATCACCGTGTACCGCACAACCTGAATATCAGCTTCAACTATGTTGAAGGTGAATCGTTAATCATGGCGGTTAAAGGCATTGCGGTATCGAGCGGCTCCGCATGTACTTCAGCCAGTCTGGAGCCTAGCTATGTATTGCGCGCTTTAGGCCGCAGCGATGAACTCGCGCACAGCTCGATTCGTTTCTCAATCGGTCGCTTCACGACTGAAGAAGATGTTGATTACACAATCGAACTGATGAAGAGCAAGATTGGCAAATTAAGAGAGCTGTCTCCATTATGGGAGATGTTCAAAGATGGCGTCGATCTGACCAAAGTCGAATGGGCAGCACACTAGAAATTGCTCTTTGTTCGCCTGGCGGCGTTATCGGTAAACTCATTTAGAACAACTAAATTTCGTTTACCTCTGCCTTGCCAGACAAACAAATCATCAATTTCTTACAAGTTAAGAAATGTTTAGTAAATATTTTTAGCAATTTAGATAATTGAGTGAATTAAAAGGCGAAGCAAAATCAAGACGGCAAGCCGCAGACAGTACAAATAGTACGGCAAGGCTTGCCAACGCAGAGTTTGCGAGTCGTTTTAATTCACATTAGGAGAAGTAAAATGGCATATTCAGATAAGGTTTTGGACCACTACGAAAACCCGCGTAACGTGGGTAGTTTAGATAAAAACGACCCACAGGTTGGTACCGGCATGGTCGGCGCACCAGCATGTGGCGATGTGATGAAGCTGATGATCAAAGTCAATGACAGCGGTATTATCGAAGATGCTAAATTCAAGACTTATGGCTGCGGCTCAGCAATTGCGTCAAGCTCATTGGTGACAGAATGGCTCAAAGGCAGAACCATTGAAGAAGCTTATGCGATCAAGAATTCCGAGATCGCGGAAGAGCTGGCTTTACCTCCGGTAAAAATCCATTGTTCAGTGCTGGCAGAAGATGCCATCAAAGCAGCGGTTGCCGACATCAGGGCCAAACAGGCTGCTAAAGAAAGCGCTTAAGCGAGATTAAATTATGGCAATTACACTGACAGAAACTGCGGCAAGCCGCGTAGAAAAGTTCCTCGCCAACCGCGGCAAAGGCATCGGCCTGCGCCTGGGTGTTAAAACTACAGGTTGTTCAGGCATGGCGTACACGCTTGAGTTCGTTGATGACATGCAACCTGAAGATATTGCCTTTGACAGTCATGGCGTCAAGGTCATTGTTGACCCAAAGAGTCTGGTTTACATCGATGGCACCGAACTCGACTTCACGAAAGAAGGCTTGAACGAAGGCTTTAAATTCAACAACCCTAACGTCAAGGATGAATGCGGTTGCGGTGAAAGCTTTACGGTTTAAGTTATTTCTGTATGTCCAGCGCCCAAAACGATTATTTCCAGCTTTTCGCCCTGCCCGAGCAATTTAAAATCGACACAAAACTGCTCGAGGCAAATTTCCGTAAAATACAGTCTTCCAGCCATCCGGATCGTTTTGTCACTGCCGGCGCTGCCGAGAAACTGGCTTCAATGCAATTGGCTACATTTTCAAATGAAGCGTATGGCACATTAAAAAATACCGCACGCCGCGCAAAATATCTGCTTGAAAAACACGGCATTGATGCCGTAGCTGATACCAATACTGCATTGCCTATGGATTTTTTAATGCAGCAGATGGAATGGCGGGAACAACTGGAAGAGGCAAAAGCTGCAAAAGACGTCTCCGCCCTTGATAAGCTGCATAGCGAATTGCGTGCGGAAGCCAGTGCGTTGGAAAGTGAGCTGACCGGTTTGTTTGATGATAAAAAAGATTACGCAGCAGCAACCGATGTAACACGTAAACTCATTTTTATTGATAAAGTATGTTCAGACATACAGCAGGCAATCGAATATTTAGACTAGCATAACGGATTAAACTGTTTATCATGCTCGTCAAAACGTAAAATAGAACAACGATACAATATGGCATTACTCCAAATCTCCGAACCTGGCATGAGTGCCGCACCCCACCAGCACAAACTGGCGGTAGGCATAGACCTCGGCACGACCAACTCCCTGGTTGCCACGGTACGCAGCGCCATGAGCACTGTATTGCAGGATGACCATGGCCATGCCCTGCTGCCATCCGTCGTTCGCTATGCGCCGGACGGTACGGTGATTGTCGGGCATGAGGCTCAGGCTCAGCAAAGCGCAGACCCGACCAACACTATTGTTTCGGTTAAGCGCTTTATGGGGCGCAGCATCAATGACATTGCCGATAGAGCTCATATCCCTTACAGATTTGTGTCAGCCAGCGAAGATCAAGCGGCAAAAATTCTGCAAATTGAAACCCGTGCCGGCCTGAAAAGCCCGGTAGAAATTTCAGCGGAAATCCTTAAATCACTCAAAAGTCGCGCCGAAAAATCATTAGGCGGAGAATTGGTCGGCGCGGTCATCACCGTACCCGCCTACTTTGATGATGCCCAGCGTCAGGCCACTAAAGATGCTGCGCGCCTGGCCGGACTCAACGTATTGCGCCTGCTTAACGAGCCTACTGCAGCTGCGGTAGCTTACGGCCTGGATAACGCTTCCGAAGGCAACTTCGTGATTTACGACCTGGGCGGCGGCACATTCGATGTATCTATCCTGCATCTATCCAAAGGTGTATTTGAGGTGCTTGCCACTAACGGTGACTCTGCATTGGGCGGTGACGATTTTGACCACCGAATCTACTGCTGGGTACTGGATAAAGTACGCGAAGTGACCTCCAATTTTGCACCGCTGACAGAAGGTGACACCCGTCTGCTGCTGACAAAAGCACGCCAGGCTAAAGAATGGCTGACCGATAACTTTGAAGCGCAGGTGCTGTGCAGGTTAAGTAACGGCATTCTGGTCGATGTCACGCTGACTGCGGACCAATTTGTAGAAATCACGCAGCACCTTGTCATCAAGACATTATCGCCAACGCGTAAAGCCATGCGTGACGCAAACCTGAACACCAGCGATATTGCCGGCGTGGTCATGGTAGGGGGCGCAACTCGCATGCCGCACATTCGCCAGGCGATTGAAGCGTATTTCCAGCAGGAACCGCTGACCAATCTGGACCCCGATAAAGTAGTTGCGCTCGGCGCCGCCATTCAGGCCAATGTGCTGGCTGGCAATAAAAACGACGATGATTTATTACTGCTAGACGTTACACCGCTTTCTCTGGGCCTGGAAACCATGGGCGGCCTGGTTGAAAAAGTCATCCATCGCAACAGCACGCTGCCGATAGCTCGCGCACAGGAGTTCACCACCTATAAAGATGGGCAAACTGCCATGAGCATTCATGTCGTACAGGGTGAACGTGAACTGGTCAGCGACTGCCGCTCGCTAGCCCAATTTGTGTTACGCGGCATCCCACCGATGGCAGCCGGTGCTGCGCGCATACGCGTTACATTTACGGTAGATGCCGATGGCCTGCTTTCAGTTTCCGCACGCGAGCAAAGCACTGGCATCGAAGCACATATCGAGGTGAAACCATCTTATGGCCTGACTGAAGACGAAATCACCAGTATGCTGAAAGCCTCTTTCAACAGTGCTGAAGAAGATAAAAAAGCACGCATGCTGGCAGAGGCGCGCGTCAGCGCCGGTGCCATCATCAGTTCAGTCACTGCCGCACTCGCAGCAGATGGCAACCTGATCAGCGAGGCTGAACAGAATGCCATCAAAGCGGAAATCAACCGCTTGCAGACCATTGCCAAAGCAGAGGATGCAACGGCAATCAATCAGGCGGTTGATGCACTTAACCATGCCACTGAAGCCTTTGCAGCAGCGCGCATGAATGCAAGCGTAAGCCATGCCCTCAGCGGCAAAGCCATTAACTCATTGGAAATTTAAAATGCCACAAATTATCGTACTGCCGCATGTGGAACTCTGCCCGGAAGGCACCGCTTTTGAAGTCAATACCGGCGAATCAATCTGCAATGCACTGCTGGATCATGATGTTGATATCGAACATGCATGTGACCAGGTCTGCGCCTGCACGACCTGCCATGTGATTATCCGCGAAGGGTTCAAATCACTTAACCCATCTTCAGATCAGGAAGATGACCTGCTGGATAAGGCATGGGGGCTGGAACCAAACTCACGCCTGTCATGCCAGGCGCTTGTCGGTACAGAAGACATCGTGATTGAAATACCGAAATACAGTATTAACATGGCCAAAGAAGGTCATCGCTAAAGAACAGCCAGACCAATGGAAGCCACGGCTTCCATTGTCCTTTACAGGCCTATTGCATTATCCATGAAATGCACTTCACCTGAGCCTAAATCATAAATACCGCCCACGATTGCAATCTGTCTGCTGGCGAGCATATCCTGCAGAATCTCGCTGCTATGCATGATTTCATCCATCTGCACCTGTACGCTTAAAGCGCAGACTTTTGCCACGAATTCAGCATTCGATGAGTCACGCTGTTCAAGTATGCTTTTTTCCAGACGCACGGCAGGCTTGATCAGGTTGGTAATCTCGCCAATATGTCCGTCTTTGAAATTATCACAGGCTGCTTTTACCGCACCGCAACCGGTGTGGCCGAGCACTACAATCAATTTGCTGCCCAGGTATTTACAGCCAAACTCCAGGCTGCCGATAGCTTTATCTGAAGCGATGTTGCCTGCCAGTCGCACACTGAAAACATCTCCCAGTGCCTGGTCAAAGACCATCTCCACCGGCGCACGCGAATCACTGCAGCTCAACATGGAAACAAAAGGATGCTGCTTGTCTTTTGTCATCATTACAAGATTATGCAGATCTTTGTTGGCAGTCAGATTATTCGCAAAGCGGTGATTACCGTCAATCAGAATATCAAGCGCCTCTTGCGGCGTCATTTTATCGCGGTCGATTAATGGGTGTTTGTACATGCGGGGTTCCTGAATTAAGTCTCAGAATGCAATTATACCTGACCATCAGTCAATGAATGGTTATCAATCACATTCATTATGTAAATACATCAATAAAAAAGCCCGCTTGAAAGCGGGCTAAAAGGAGACGCTAAGAATCAACTAATCAGATTAGAACATCCATTGTGCTCTGAAAATAAGTGCTTTTTCATCATCAACACGTTTATTATTGATAATGACACCGCCAGTAGCACCACCGATGACATCGCTGTAATCAGTTGCCACATAGTTCATCATTAAGCGCGTGTTAGCTGTTGGCAAAAATTTCACACCCAGTGTCCAGGCATCTGCTTTTGCAAAACCGGCAGCCTTGGTTGTAACCTGAGCATCAGCAGCACCTACACCTTGACCTACGCCAACAGCGTTATAGTCAGATGCATCGAACTCACTGTAGCGTAAGCCCAGTTCCCACAAGCCGCCTGTAAATGTTGTCGGGTCAAAATCTTTTGCAGGTTTCAAGCCGCCGAACGCACCGCCTTTGTAACTATCTGCGTATTTTTCACCGGTAATGGTCCACATTGCTTCTGCATACCAGTTTTCGGTATCCAGGTCATAGCTGCGGGTCGGTGTTTTAAATTCGTTATTCATCTGCATCCATTCAGCCTGCACTTTGAATGGACCGTATGCTACAGCACCTTCAAGACCAACACGGCTGCGGTCAATACCATTATATTGTGCAGCGGCATTTGCCAAGGTTGGCGCTCTGAAGAAGGTTGCGCCCTTACCTTCAGTAGCACCGCTGACACCTACCGTACCTTCAGGAGAGTCACCCTCTGAGAACGATGCACCGGCATGCAGCACCATGTCTTTATTGCCCATAATCTCGGCAAAGTTTGCAGTTAAACGGCCGTAAATATCTTTACCGTCTTCACGAATATCAGACTCTACGCCACCGTCTTTTACGCCATTTGATGCAGCCAGGGCATATGTGATACCTGTAAACGGTGCACCGTGTACCATAATGCCGGTTTCTTTAGCTGGAGCCAGCTGGTTCACAAATGAGCGCTCCATGAAATCAATATTGTTTGAGCTTGTCAATTCTTCCAGATTCATCGGCATTTTGAATTTACCGAAACGGAACTGAACAGGTTTCCACCAGGCCACATTTAAATAGCCAACGTCCAGTTTGCTGGAGCCGCTTGAAAGGTCAGCTACAACCTCAGCTTCGTAATAATCTTTCCATGCCGCTTTGAAACCTAAACGGGCACGACGGATATCAAACGTATCGGTAACACTGTTTGAGTTTGCAATTGAATTACCCGCAGCTAAAGCAGCATTGGTTTTGTCGTCATCGTAATCATAGAAACGATAATCAGCATGCACGCGACCGTTGATTTGTGCCTTGAAAGAGCCATCGCCGCTTTCAAAAACCAGGCCGTCTTTATATTTAGCAGAAACTGAACTGGCTTTTTTCTTCTCGGCAGCTTCTTTTTCACCGGCACGGCCTTTTTGCAAAAGTGCGCCTTCTTCTTCGGTCAATACACCTTTAGCAATCAGTGCATTCACAATATCGTCAGTCGAGTCTGCCATTGCATTTGCGCTTAAACCCAACATTAATGAGCCTGCTACTGCTGCGGCTACTAAGCTACTTAATTTGTAATTCATTTAAAATCCCTCTTGTTTAAGAATTGTTTACTGCGTTTTTTCAACAGGATGGATTTTGCGGCGATTGTGTGACATTTTGATGACAGATCATTATTTGGTAAAAAAAACGTCACTTTTGTTGTATTTGTGCAACAAGTGATTTTATGCCGCTCACAAGCACTGGAATCAAGCTACGCATCACAGGCAATAGCCGGCATATCTTGAAGCCAACACAGTCACATGACTGTCATATTATTTAAATATCATGCCGATAAGAATTTAAATCTGGCCAAAATAATGAGCACTAATATTGCTTTTCTCAATCATAAAAAGCTGCAGGAAAATACCGTTGATGACATAGAAAGAAAATTACATGACATCATCAACAACAAGCGCTTAAGTGCAGTGTTTCAACCCATCATCGATATTAAAACCGCTAAAATCATCGGTCACGAAGGCCTCATCAGGGGCCCGGCAGACAGTCCGCTGCACTCCCCGATTAAACTATTCAACACCGCACGCCACTGCGGCTTGATAGCCGAGCTTGAATATCTGGCAAGGCATGAAGTGCTCCAATCTTTTTATGACCTTAATGGGGTCGGTAAAGTGTTTCTTAACGTCAGCCCGGATGTGTTCTTAAGTAAATATTCCAGGGGCGGAGAAACACTTAAATATATACATGAGATTGGCTTAACGCCGCAGCAGGTTGTGATTGAACTCACAGAAAACACGCCTAGTATTGATTATCAGCTGCTGCGTGAGGCCTCTTGCTATTACCGCGCGATGGGGTTCGAGATTGCGATTGATGACCTCGGCGAAGGATTCTCCAGCCTGCGCATGTGGTCTGAGCTGCGGCCTGACTATGTAAAGATAGATCAACACTTCATTCAGGGTATTAATCACGACCCGTTAAAGCTGCAATTTGTACGCTCTATCCAGGAAATCGCCAACAAATCAGGCGCACGCATTGTAGCTGAGGGTATAGAAACGGAAGAAGAGCTCATCGCGATCCGGGACATAGGCATTGCCTTAGGTCAGGGTTACCATATTACTCGCCCGCAAAATTATCCGGCTAACGCTGTTCCAGGCCATATCGAACAAACCCTAGGGGCAAAATACATGATCGGGCAGCCGCAACTGAGCCAACCTTACACTGTTGAAAGTTTGATGAAATACTCGCCATACGTTGCACCTGAATTATGCAACGATGCAGTGCTTCACCTGTTCGAACTGCATACCGAGATCAACTCAATCCCGGTAGTTAAAAATGGCACACCCGTCGGCATCATCAGCCGTTATCACATCACCAGCCAATTCTCTAAACAATATTACAGAGAGCTCTATGGTAAAAGTGCCTGCGAAATAACCATGGACGACAGGCCAGTCATTGTGGAAAAATCGGTGAGCTTGCATGACCTGAGCGACCTCATGCTGCAAAGCGACCCGCAATATCTATCCATCGGTTTTATTATTACAGAAAACGGCACATACGCCGGCATGGGAAGCGGACATGACTTATTACGCCTGTTCACACAGATGCAGATCAGTGCAGCCCGTTACGCCAACCCATTAACGCTGCTACCAGGCAATGTGCCAATTAATGAACATATTGACCGGCTTCTGGCTTCAAAAACAGCATTTACCGCATGCTATTTTGACCTGGATTTTTTTAAACCATTTAATGACATGCACGGCTATAAAAAAGGCGATGACGTTATCCAGTTAATGGGCACGCTGCTAAAAGAGGAGTGCTGCAAGGAGCTTGATTTTATCGGTCACATTGGTGGTGATGATTTTATCGTGCTGTTTCAAAGCCACAATTGGAAAGAGCGCTGCGAAACTATTCTTGCACGTTTTGCAGAGGTTGCTAAATGGTTTTATAACGCGGAAGAACGCGAGCGTGGCGGCATGGAAGTTGAAGACCGTTTAGGTAACCGTACCTTTCAACCCCTCATGAGCATCTCAGTCGGTGCCGTCATCGCGGAACCTGAACAGTTTGAGTCACCGCACGAGGTTTCAAGTGCTGCCGCGATTGCAAAAAAACAGGCCAAGAAAATTATTGGTAACTCTCTATTTATTGAACGGCGAACTGATTAACTCCGGCTCATCAATACTAGAAGCTATTTAATACCGACACCAACAACAAAGCCCCCAAGTTTCCACCTGGGGGCTTTATAGAGCTTGGCCGCTATTTAAACACTATCCAGTCAGGCTTCCGCGCGCATGTGCGGGAACAGAATCACATCACGGATACTCGGGCTATCGGTAATCATCATGACCAGGCGGTCGATACCGATACCACAGCCACCGGTCGGTGGCATGCCATATTCCAGCGCGCGAATGAAGTCAGCATCGTAGTACATTGCCTCCTGATCACCCGCCTCTTTTGCTTTCATTTGCGCATGGAAACGTGCAGCCTGGTCTTCAGCATCGTTCAATTCACTAAAACCATTGGCAATTTCACGGCCCGTCACAAACAATTCAAAACGCTCGGTAATCTCCGGATTAGCATCAGATGCGCGCGCCAACGGTGAAACCTCTACCGGATAATCAATAATATAGGTCGGGTTCCATAACTGTGATTCAGCGGTCTCTTCAAACAGCGCCAATTGCAGCGCACCTAAACCTGCATGGTCAAAGGGCTTGGTGCCGAACTTGAGAATTTCGGCACGCAGGAAAGCCGCATCATGCAATTGTTCCAGTGTATATTGCGGTGCGTATTTCTGAATCGCGCCAACAATCGTCAGGCGCTCAAACGGTTTGCTCAAATCCAGCTCACGGCCCTGGTATTGCAGCACGGCAGAGCCTGTTGCAGCAATCGCTGCCGCACGGATACAGCGTTCGGTGAAATCCATCAGCCACAGATAATCCGTATAGGCCGCATAGAACTCCATCATCGTAAATTCAGGATTGTGACGTACGCTTAAGCCCTCATTACGGAAATTACGGTTCACCTCAAACACGCGGTCAAAACCACCAACCACCAGACGCTTCAAGTACAGTTCAGGCGCGATACGCATGAACATCTGCATATCCAGGGCATTATGATGCGTAATGAAAGGTTTAGCTGAAGCGCCGCCCGGAATCGGGTGCAACATCGGTGTTTCCACCTCCAGAAACTGGTTATCAATCATGAAGCTGCGAATCGCAGACACCACTTTACTGCGTGCTACAAAAGTCGCACGGGTATCTTCAGACACGATCAGGTCGACATAGCGCTGGCGGTATTTCACTTCCTGATCTTGCAGGCCGTGGAACTTCTCCGGCAGCGGGCGCAATGATTTAGTCAGCAGACGCAACCCAGAAACCTTAACTGAAAGCTCGCCGGTTTTGGTCTTGAACAACACGCCTTCAGCGGCAACGATATCACCCAGATCCCAGTGCTTGAATGCATCGTAAATGGCTTCACTATCTGCCGATATCAGGTTATCTTTAGAGATGAATAACTGAATGCGGCCGGTACTATCCTGTACCGTAGCAAAGCTGGCTTTACCCATGACACGTTTCAGCATCATGCGGCCGGCAATGCTGACACGCACAGCTTTAGGATCCAGCACTTCGTTATCAAACCCGCCAAACTCTGCATGCAGCTCTGAGGCTTTATGCTCAGGCTTGAAATCGTTAGGGAATGCAGCACCACCATTAGCTTTTGCGGTTTCGCGTATCGCTTTTAACTTTTCACGGCGCTCGGCAATAACGTGATTCTCGTCCTGTTGAACAACATCGCTGTTCTGCTGATTATTTTCTGTATTGCTCACACTCATACTCCCTGCTTCAAACTTTCTGTAATAAATGGATCAAGGTCGCCATCCAGCACGCCCTGCGTATTGCCTATTTCCACACCGGTACGCAAATCCTTGATTCTTGACTGGTCTAGCACATAAGACCGGATCTGATGCCCCCAACCGATATCGGTTTTAGCATCTTCCAATGCTTGCTTTTCCTGATTACGCTTGTTCAGTTCCAGATTATAGAGTGCACCCTTCAGCATGCTCATCGCTTCGTCTTTATTACGATGCTGCGAACGGTCGTTCTGGCACTGCACAACAACACCCGTCGGAATATGCGTAATACGCACGGCCGAGTCGGTCTTGTTAATATGCTGGCCACCCGCACCGCTGGCACGATAGGTGTCAATACGCAGGTCAGCAGGGTTGATGTCAATTTGAATCGAATCATCGACTTCAGGGAAAATCTGCACGCTGGCAAAACTGGTATGGCGTTTGGCATTTGAATCAAACGGTGATTTGCGTACCAGCCGATGCACGCCATTTTCAGTTCTCAGGGTACCGTAAGCATAATCACCGGTCACTTTGATAGAGGCACCTTTAATACCGGCCACATCGCCTTCGGACTCTTCCAGCACTTCAACTTTAAAACCTTTACGCTCGCAATAACGTAAGTACATACGCAGCAGCATATTGGCCCAGTCCTGCGCTTCAGTACCGCCGCTACCGGATTGAAACTCAATAAAACAATTGTTTGGATCCATCGGTTGCGAAAACATGCGCCTGAATTCCATTTCAGAGATTTGCTTTTCCAGCGCTTGAGAATCAGCGGCAACACTTAGTAAAGTATCATCGTCATTTTCTTCACGCGCCATTTCAAACAGCTCTTGCGCATCATTGAGGCCGGTTTCAACGCTTAACAGGGTGCTGACGATTGTTTCCAGCTCACGTTTCTCTTTGCCCAGTTTTTGGCTTTTAACATTGTCATCCCAGACTTTCGGGTCTTCAAGCAACCCGTTAACTTCTTCCAGACGCTGACTTTTGCTTTCAAAGTCAAAGATACCCCCGAAGGGCATTGTTGCGCTCGCCCAAATCACTGAGGCGATTGGCGATGATATTGAGTTGTTCCGCTTCCATAACTGCTTAACTTAATGACCAAAAACGAGCATTATACAACAAGTACTTAACTGGTTTGCTGAGTGCCTAATCTTTACGGCTTCAAGATCTAACCACCTCACCGTCTTCTTTAACAAAAGTACCGATATCCGGGTTTTCCAGTATTGACAGCACCAGTTCTGACGGGCGGCATAACTTGGCGCCTTTAGCTGTAACGACAATCGGGCGATTGATCAATACAGGGTGCCGCATCATCGCATCGACCAGTGCCTCATCCGGCAAATCAGCATCATTCAAACCAAGCTCGAGGTATGGCGTTCCCTTTTCACGCAAAATATCCCGTGCCGTGCATCCCATCATCGCGATCAATTCCAGCAACCGCTCCCGGCTTGGCGGGGTTTTAAGGTATTCAATGACTTCAGGCTCGGCACCGCTTGCCCGTATCATAGCCAGTGTGTTGCGTGAAGTTCCGCAGGCAGGGTTATGGTAAATCGTAACATTGCGCATATTTGTCCTTTTTTCGTGTATAAAATAGCTGAATTCGCTACAGATTTTAACCTCAAAAAAACAACACCACTGCAAATAAGTTCAATTAATAAGTAATAAATACTCGCAGATTTACCATTGGGCGGTTAAACTTACGAAAATTTTAATTTGCAATAAATCTGTAACAATTAGGGAGATTCCGCATCATGGCAAATGCAGCACTGGGCCGATTAATGGCAATGATTTCACCGCGCAATGACAATTACTTTGTGCTATTCAACAGTCTGGCAGACTGTGTTGTAAGAGGCTCAAAAGTACTGGCCATGATGTCTGCAGTAAAAGACCCTACAAAATTTGATGAACATTTTGCCGAACTCAGACAAATCGAATCTGAAGCTGACGAATACACTCGGGAAATCCTGCTCTCCCTGCATAAAACCTTCATTACCCCGTTTGATCGCCGCGAAATCCGCGAACTGGCCATGGCATTAGACGACATCATCGACTACATGGAAGATATTCCGCAAAGCGCAAAAATCTACGGTGAATCTGCATTCACACCCGAAATGGTTGCACTTAGCCAGATTCTGTTACGTGCCTCGGAAAAAGTACGTGAAGCGGTGAATATGTTGTCTGACATGAAAAATTCCGAGAAAATCTTACGCACCTGTGCAGAGATCAGCGGCATTGAAGGCGAGGCAGACCACGTGATGCGCGCTGGCATGCATCGCCTGTTTGCAGAAGAGTCTGATGCGCGCACCCTGATCCGTTCAAAAGAACTTTACGACATATTTGAAGAAGCTGTTGATAGCTGTGAAGACGTTGCTGACGTCATTCACGGCGTAGTATTAGAGCGTATATAAGGGATAAGCCATGGATCACGCTATTCTAATTATGGCGTTGCTTGTCATCGTCGCCCTCATATTCGATTTTATGAACGGCTTTCACGATGCAGCCAACTCTATCGCGCTGATGGTTTCTACGCGCTTACTCACACCACAAGCCGCTGTAGCATGGGCTGCTTTCTTCAACTTTGTCGCGTTTTTATTTTTTGGCTTGCACGTTGCTGATACCGTAGGCAAAGGCATTATCGACCCGAACATTGTCAATAATGCAGTGATATTCGGCGCATTGAGCGGCGCTATTGCCTGGAACGTCATTACTTGGTGGTTTGGCATTCCATCATCATCTTCCCACGCGCTTATCGGCGGTTTACTTGGTGCAGGCGTCGCGCATGCCGGCACCAAAGGCATTATCATCGGCAGCAAGTTAATCACCACCGGGGTGGCGATTGTACTCTCCCCTTTATTTGGCATGCTGCTCGCAATGATTTTATCTGTCATAGTACTGTGGCTATTTCAAAGATCATCGCCTTACAAAACAGAGAACCGATTTAATAAAATGCAGTTTATTTCATCTTCACTGTTCAGTTTAGGGCATGGCGCAAACGATGCACAGAAGACCATGGGTATCATTACCGTCTTACTGTTTGCCAACGGCTATCTGCAAGGCGATTTCCATGTGCCATTCTGGGTCGTTATTTCATGCCAGCTTGCTATGGGCCTGGGTACATTGATGGGCGGATGGCGCATTGTGCGCACCATGGGCATGGGGATTACCAAAGTGCGTCCAACCGGCGCATTCTGTGCCCAGACTTCCGGCTCAATTGCGTTATTCCTGGCAACCTCGCTTGGTATCCCGGTATCAACCACACACACCATCACAGGTGCGATTGTTGGCGTAGGCGTATCGCGCCGCGCTTCAGCAGTACGCTGGGGCTTAGCCTCACGCATTGTATGGGCATGGGTGCTGACGATTCCTTGCGCAGGCCTGATAGCAGCGATGTCATACCATTTTGGAAGTACTTTTCTTAACTAACTGCTTATTTCCAAAGCCAATTTAAACAAGGGACTCTTCACGAGTCCCTTTATTTTTTCTAAATAAGAATTTGTCATCAATTTGTCATATTCCATTCATAAAATGGCATTCAGTTTTATAACGTACTGAATATCAACAAGGAGCATGGAATGCGATCTACTCTATTAAAAGCGTTAACAATTGCTGGCGTATTAAGCACTACATTGTCAGTAGCGAATACAGCTTTTGCAGCAGAAAAAATCATCAAAATTGACGGTTCAAGCACCGTCTACCCAATTACCGAAGCTGTGGCTGAAGAGTTCCAGAAAGCCCAGAAAGTAAAAGTAACCGTTGGCGAATCCGGTACTGGCGGCGGCTTTAAAAAGTTCTGCCGCGGCGAGACTGACATCTCGAATGCATCACGTCCAATCGCACAAAAAGAAATGGACGCATGTAAAGAAGCTGGCATCCAGTACATTGAACTGCCGATTGCCTTTGACGCGTTAACTGTAGTTGTAAACGGAAAAAATGACTGGGTTAAAAGCCTGACTGTGGATGAGTTGAAAAAAATCTGGCAACCGGGTTCAAGTGTAAAAAACTGGAAACAGGTAAACAGTGCATACCCGGATAAAGCCATGAGTTTATACGGCCCAGGTACTGCATCAGGTACATTTGACTACTTTACTGAAGCGATCAATGGCAAATCAAAAGCCAGCCGTACGGACTACACACCTTCAGAAGATGACAACGTATTAGTGCAAGGCGTTACCGGCAACACAGGTGGCATGGCATACTTCGGTTTAGCTTACTACGAAGAAAACAAAGATAAATTAAGGGCCGTTCCTGTTGCGGCCAAGGCAGGCAGCCCAGGCGTATTGCCTTCAGCAGCTACGGTAATGGATGGCACTTATCAGCCATTATCACGTCCGATCTTTATTTATGTGAACGCGACAGCAGCCGCTTTCAAACCGGAAGTAAAAGCATTCGTGAACTATTACCTTGAGCATGCTCCAGCGCTGGTAAAAGAAGTTAAATATGTACCGCTGACATCCGAAGACTACGCGGCAGTCAAAGATCACTTCAAGACAATGAAACCAGGTACTGGTTTTGGCGGTAAGAACGAAGTAGGTATTAAAGTTAAAGACTTGATCAATAGAATCAAATAAGTCAAAACAGAGCCAAGGAGCAGCAGTTGCTGCTCCTGTTTCTTATTCAACGGCTTTAAAATGTGAAAGCCGTTACAATAAAAAGTCTAAATTATGATAACTACAGCAAACAAAGTACCTAAAAATTACAGTGTTACGACAGCCAGATCGACTACGGTAAGCCCACGCCTGGCTAAAAACGTACAGCGACATTTCAAAGAGCGCATTATTGAATTCATTCTAATGCTGGCCGCGCTGTCTGCCGTATTCACTACGTTTGCGATTGTGGCGATTCTCTTATACGAATCATTAGGTTTTTTTAAAACAGTTTCAATCGTTGAGTTCTTTACATCTAAAGAATGGACCCCGCTGTTTGAAGATGCTCACTACGGCATTATGCCGCTGATAGCCGGCACACTGACCACATCCGCTGTGGCACTTGCCGTTGCGATACCTGTAGGTACGATTGCGGCCATTTACCTTTCAGAGTTTGCTTCGCACCGGGCACGTGAAATCGTGAAGCCGATTCTGGAGCTGCTGGTTGGCGTTCCAACCATTGTATTCGGTTATTTTGCACTTCTATTTATCACACCGATGTTACAGAAAATATACCCGGATCTCCCAGGCTTCAATATGCTAAGTGCCGGTATCGTGATGGGTATCATGATTATCCCCTACATTGCATCAGTCGCAGAAGATGCCATGCGCGCAGTGCCTATGAGCATGCGCGAAGGCTCTTATGCAATGGGTGCTACGCGTTTCCAGACTGCCATTCGCGTAGTAACACCTGCCGCAGTTTCAGGCATTGTCGCCGCATACATTCTGGGTATTTCACGTGCCGTAGGCGAAACCATGGTAGTGGCGGTAGCAGCCGGACAGCAGCCTAACCTTACTTTCGACCCGACAGAGGGTGCGGCAACCATTACCGCTTATATCGTACAAGTAGCAATGGGTGATTTACCACATGCAAGCATCGGCTATCAAAGCATCTTTGCCGCGGGTCTGGTGTTATTTGCAATGACACTGGGCTTTAACATCCTCGGTCATATTGTGCGTAAAAAATACCGCGAACAGTATTAATCCAGCAACACTAAACGGACATTAGATATGAATTCAAATACACCCAAAATAAAAGCCTCCGTGATTGAAAATCTGGATGCTGTGCGCGCAATGATCAAGCGCCACAAACGCAATGACATTCTGTTTGCTTCTATCGGTTTAGTGGCAATCATGTTTGGCTTGCTGGCACTACTTACACTATTTGTAGACCTTGTGATGGATGGCTACCCGCGCTTTAACCTTCAGTTCTTCAGTGACTTTCCATCACGCCGTGCCGGTAGCGCGGGCTTGCTTTCTGCCTGGGTCGGCTCACTGCTGGTCATGCTGGTCACATTTCTGACTGCTGTTCCTGTCGGTGTCGCTGCAGGCCTGTATCTCGAAGAGTATGCACCAAAGAACTGGTTTTCAGACCTGATTGAAATTAACGTTTCCAACCTGGCAGGTGTACCGTCTATTATTTACGGCTTGCTTGCACTAGGCTTGTTTGTTTACGGCCTCAATCTGGGGCAGAGTATCCTGACCGCAGGTTTGACGCTGGGCTTGCTGATTCTGCCTATCGTGATCGTTTCTACCCGTGAAGCGATTCGCGGCATTCCTGTAGCAATCCGAGAGGCGGCTTATGCTGTCGGCGCAACAAAATGGCAAGTGGTCAAAGACCATGTCGTTAAATACTCACAAGGCGGCATTCTGACCGGTGTCATCATCGGCATGTCACGCGCATTGGGTGAAACAGCACCTATCATCACGATTGGTGCACTGACTTTCATTGCTTTCCTGCCACCGTCTCCGATCACAACCGAAGTCCCTTTTATAAACTTTGAATGGTTAAGCTCCAGCTTTACTGTGCTGCCGATCCAAATGTTTAACTGGCTGTCGCGACCTGACCATGCCTTTCATATCAATGCTGCGGCGACCGGCGCGATTATTATCGTCGTCACATTACTCATGAACGGTACAGCAATCTGGCTGCGTTACAAGATCCGTAAAAGCATTAAGTGGTAATCACAGGCTTAGATTATCAACATTAAATAGAACATACAGAAATCGTAAATTTAGGAAACTACATGATCAACGCGATAACCCCGATTAAAGCTGAATCAAAAGATCTCAACTTTTATTACAGCAATGGTACACAAGCCTTAAAAGGCATCAACATGCCGCTATACGAGAACAAGATTACGGCACTGATCGGCCCGTCCGGCTGCGGAAAATCTACATTCCTGCGCTGTTTCAACCGTATGCATGACTTATACCCAGGCAACAAATACGACGGCCAGATCATCATGCATCCGGACAATACCAACATCCTGGAAAAAGGCGTTGACCCGATTGAAGTGCGCATGCGCATCAGCATGGTGTTCCAGAAACCAAACCCGTTCCCGAAATCCATTTATGAGAATGTAGCGTATGGCTTACGCGTTCGCGGTGAAAGCAACAAACGCTTGCTTGATGACAAAGTGGAAGAAGCTCTCAAAGGCGCTGCGCTTTGGAATGAAGTAAAAGACCGCCTGCAGGATCTGGCATTCAACCTATCCGGCGGCCAGCAGCAGCGTTTATGTATCGCGCGTGCATTGGCAACTGACCCTGAAATCATGCTGTTTGATGAGCCGACCTCGGCATTAGACCCAATTGCGACAGCCAACATTGAAGAGCTGATGAGTGAACTGCGCAACAAACTCACGATTCTGGTCGTCACTCACAACATGCAGCAGGCAGCACGTATCTCTGACTACACCGCTTATATGTATCTTGGTGACCTGATCGAGTATGGCGATACAGATATGATTTTCACACGCCCTACCCGTAAAGAAACAGAAGATTACATTACCGGAAAATTCGGTTAGTTTTTCTGACATTCCGTTTATAGAACCCAGTAAAAAAGCCAACCTAGTGTTGGCTTTTTTACTGGCAAATACCTTGTAGTACGATGCTGTCTTCAAATACAAACCAAGTTTGATGACGGCAGATTTTAATCCCGCCAATGTAATAGCACGCATAAAAACAGCTACCCAACGCGATACATCTGACAAATAAGCGCGCAACTCATTCACCACGATCTGGTAATCGCGACGAATCTGAAAGCGTTCACTCCAGTCTTGCACAAAGGCTTTGGCTTCTTCGCCCACTGCGCCAGGTGTAATCACCACATCATATAAATCCTGCCATTCATCAATCAGCGTCACTGACACAACGGCGGTCAGACCGGTATTCACCAGGCTGATCACAACAGCTTTGCCAAGATAGGCAACCTTGTTGCCGATTCTGATCGTGAGGTCGCCTAGCACCTCGCTGATTTGCACGATGGAATACGGGTTATAAACCTCCATGACCAGCGACTTTCTCTGCAGCTTGACGATTGTGCCGCGTACAGATTCACCCACGGTGTTTTTAAAGCTGATCAATGGATCAATTTGTGATTGTGAGTACAAATTCAGACGCCTTATATAGTTTATTTACCATAACAACACCCATTAATATGGTAAAATTTTCCATACAGATGGGATTTTTTTCCATTGTAACAAAATATTTAATTTATCAATAAATATTTTATTGAATGCCAACTTTTGCAGGACAAGACAATGAACATACTCTTACCTATTTATCAGCATCCGGTTTTGGTAGTCTTGATTGATGATAACCAGAGCTATCTGGATAGCGTTACCTTCCAGTTAAACTCAAGGCTGCCCTGCAAAACTTTCACTGATACTAAAGTTGCGATTGACTGGATAAAAAGTGCATTTCAGCATTATCTGGCCGATGCCTCGCACCCGATTCACGTAGGTTATGACGATGAAACCTCATGCCTGGAACGACGCAATGCCTCAATTAACCTGAATGAAATTTATTGTGCAGTATTGAACAAGCAGCGTTTTGATATTCCAGCGGTACTGGTAGTCGACTATGCAATGCCGCAGATGAATGGCGTGCAGCTTTGTGAGGCACTGCAGAATATCCCGTGCAAAAAAATCCTGCTCACAGGGCAAGCGGATGAAAGAGTGGCGGTTGATGCGTTTAACAATAAACTGATTGACCAGTTCATCAAAAAAAATGACCCAACCGCTATTCATCGCCTGGAGCTTGCAATCAACTCGCTAAAAAAAGTGTTTTTTACCGAGCAGACCAGCACACTCAAAGATTTACTGACAAGGCACACTTACACCTTTCTGGCAGATGCGGCGATCGCTTCACTTGTTGAGCAGCTTTATCTGGACTATGGATTTATAGAGCATTATTTATTCCCCAATCCGTCCGGCATACTTTTCATTGATTTCAATGGTAAAGCCAAATTAATGGTTGTAGAAACTGAAGCCAGCCTGATGTCCCATTATGAAATGGCGCAGCACCAGAACGCGCCAAGTGAGCTTCTGGCAGCGCTAAAAACGCATCAGCTTATTCCATTTTTTTCTGATAGTGATGGCGTGTACGACAGCAGCATGCATGACACATGGATGAATTACTGCCGGCCATCACAATTATGCGCGGGCTCTCAAAATTATTACTGGTCTGTTTTTGAGTTCCCGTCGCATTATTTACAAGGTGATATTTACGCATACGCAGAGTTTTTGACGGGCAGTAAGACTTACACGGCCAGCCGCAACCAAGCACCTAAAAAACCATAGTTCCTGATGACTGAACGCAGCACAAAGGATAAAACATCATGGTAAATTTTGATAAATTATTCAAATTAATTGGGTGCGACCGCGATGAAATCTGGTCTGACACTCTTTTTCAACTCGCCAACAGCTATGGTTTTTCACAAGTCTTCTATTGCATCAATGCAAACAAGCAAGCACCGCTTGCATCAGCTTTAATCTATAGCAACTATGCGCCATTATGGCTAAAAATATATGAGGATTCATTTTGGGGCACCGATCCCATCGTCCGGCACTGCATGAATAGCAACATGCCGTTAATATGGGGGCATAAAACATTTAAAACGCGCCAGGAAATACAATTGCATAAAACAGCACAGGTTTATGGCTTGCACAGAGGAGTCGCCTTCCCCGTACATGGTGCACATGCCGAGTTTGCAATACTGAATCTTGTTATGAAAGAAACTGCAAGGCCGCCATCACAGCAAAAGCTGGACGAGATGATCTCCGACTGGGCGCTCATTCGAGACTATGTATTTGAATCATCAAAAAAAATTTACGCAGCTGCAAAGCCATGACCAGTCAGAAAAATCATTACTCACTCGGCGAGAGGTAGAGTGCCTGCAATTGGCAGCGGAAGGAAAGTCATCATGGGACATGGCTGTGGTTTGCAAATGCACAGAGGCGACCATTAATTTCCACTTTTCGAACATTCGTAAAAAGTTTAAGGTCAACACACGCCAGCAGGCTATAGTTAAAGCCATGCAATTAGGGCTGATCTTCCCACAAAGCGATTGAAAACCGGTTTAAAAGCCCCTGGGAAGGCAGAATCAGTCAAGGCATCTGGCAGCCATAAATAAAAAACGCCCGATAAAATTATCGGGCGTTTTTAAGTCAATCTAAAGCGGTTAAATAACGATTAACACTTCAGGATGATCATTGCAAACCAGAAATTACTCAGCTGCGGCTGGTGCTGCTTCAGCCGCTGGTGCTGCAGATTCGGCAGCTAACGCTGCTGGATCAATCGTGATACCTGGCACACGCTCTTCAGCGGTAGGCTCATAACCGCCTGGTTCAGCAGCCGCTGGCGCTGGTGCCGTTTCAACCGCAGCCGCTGGTGCTGGTGCAGCTTCAGCCGGAGCCGCTTCTTCTTTTTTACCGCAACCTGCTACCAACAAACCTGCCACACCCAAAACTAATAAAGAACGCAATAATGATGACATAATAATTTCCTCTTCTTATTAAGAACTACAATCAATGATTTAATTCAATAGCTTACTTATTTAACTCCACTTATACACGCTATTCTAGCGTATTCAAAGTTATCTGCAACAACATTGAATATTATTTTAAATAGCCGTGTATCAAGCCTTATTCACCTATCAGGTGCAAAAGAACCCTGCGCTTGGCTGCAATATGCCTGTGTTCATATAGAAATACGCCTTGCCATTGCCCCAACGCCGCACGGCCATCCAGCAGCGGAATAGACAAGTGAGTCTGGGTAAGCGCTGTGCGCACATGCGCAGGCATATCGTCAGGCCCTTCAACCGTATGAATAAACAGCGGGTCACCATCAGGCACCAGGCGATTAAAAAACGCTTCCATATCTACCAGCACGTCATGATCATAGTTTTCATTGATTAACAAACTGGCAGAAGTATGCTGGATATACAAAGTGATCATGCCGGTTTTTATACCGCAGGACTTTGCCCAGCTAATCACTTCCGGAGTAATGTCGTAAAGTTTGCGCCCTTGTGTAGAAACCGTAATCTGATCTGTTTTCTGCTGCATGATATTTACCTGATGACAATTGAAGCTTTACCAGCAGCCTAGCGGCCGGCCTATGCCCAGCCCCAAGCCAAAATGTGAGCCGAAGTGCCGGCCATAACCACCGTAGCCATATGGCGTTAACCCATAATAACCTCGGCAGAACGGATCATAATACCGCTGCTGCTGCCATAAGCGGCTTTTAAGCCTGGCCACTTCCGACTGTTTCTGTTTTTCACGGCGGTTAATTTCATCTGCCAGCTGATTTCTTACCGCGGCCTCCCTGCTCTCATGAATGTAATCCAGCACTTTTGCATCTACACCCTGGCGGCTTAATTCCACGCTTTGGCTAGGCGTCAGGTCATACATGGAATCTGTAGCCTTGATCTCTGCAATGATCTGTTCTGGGCTGCGGCCTTCTTTTGTCAATCTGACCAGATCATCCAGCGTCAGTCTGGCCACCGGCTGAGGGATCAGGCGCGCCAGCTCTTCCGGTGAAATCCGGTCGATCCTGGGGCCATCAGCATTCGCATCACGGCCCGTTGATGCACAGCCGGAAATGAGCAGCAAAGCACTGCAAATCAATAAGAGTAAACCTTGTCGCACTTTTGCTTCCTTAATCTAGCCACGTCGCTTTAGAAAAGGCGAGGGCTCGGTTACTTTCACATCGAATGGATGGCGCGGCAACGGATAACGTGCACGCACTTTTTGTACATATTGCCTGGTTTCTGCATAAGGCGGAATACCTTTATATTTGTTCACCGCCCCTTCCCCCGCATTATAGGCTGCAACAGCCAAGCTCACATCACCTTCAAAATACGCGAGCAGCCAACGTAGATAGGCAACGCCACCCTTGATATTCTGGCTGGCATTGTAGGCATTCTTGACATTGAAGCGCTCGGCAGTATCCGGAATCAATTGCATCAGCCCCTGCGCCTGCTGATTGGATCGTGCCGATGCAGAGAAGTCAGACTCTACCGATATAATAGATAACACGAGCTTAGGGTCAACTTTATGCCAGGAAGCAATTGTATCTACCAAGCGCACGATCCAGCGCTTACTGGCTGGCAGATTGGCGATATAACTATCAATCTCGCCTTTTGGCGGCGCTTTTTCCGGAGTCGCAGCTGTCAGCACACAAGGCGGTAAATCACCGGCAGCAAGCTCCAGGGTTTCCAGCATTTTCTGCGACTCAGCATGCCCATGCATAGATGCCGCAACAAACAGTGATGCCGCCAGGTCGCGATTAGCCGGCACGCCTTTACCGGTCGCATAGAGCATGCCTAGCCGAAACTGCGCTTCGGCACTGCCGTGACGCGAGGCCTCACAATATAGCTTTGCTGCCTGCCATTCGCCTTCGGCATTTTTTAAATCTCGCTCGGCAGACACTGCACGTTTAAGCAGCTCAGCAACTACCGGCGGTTCATTATCAAAAACTTCCAGCTCCTGCTGGCTGAATTCCGCGCGAGCAGGAGTCGCCGTGATAACCAGCACGGCGAACAGTGCACGTTTTATCCCATCAACAACCCGCTCTTTTAGCAAATCAGCCTTTCTTAAAGCGTCAATAATTAACTGCCCGTTTTTGAGAATACAAATTTACCGCTTTTAACATCTACCTTGACCGTATCTTTAGCAATAAAATTCCCGCCCAGAATTTCACGTGCCAATGGATTTTCAATCTCGCTCTGGATAGCGCGTTTCAGCGGACGCGCGCCATAAACAGGATCAAATCCGGCATTCGCAATCTCGGTAATTGCCGCATCGGTCAACTCCAGCTGCATATCCATTGCCGCCAGACGCTTAGCCAGATATTGTAGCTGGATAGACGCAATAGATTTAATATGCGTTTCACCTAGCGCATGGAACACCACGACCTCATCAATCCGGTTGACGAATTCCGGCCTGAAGTGTGTTTTCACTTCGCCCATCACTGCGAGTTTTACCAGCTGGTAATCCTGGTCAGCCATGCTTTGTATCATTTGCGACCCTAGATTACTGGTCATGATAATCACCGTATTTTTAAAGTCTACAGTGCGCCCCTGACCATCCGTCAAACGACCATCATCCAGCACCTGCAACAGCACATTAAATACATCCGGGTGTGCTTTCTCAACCTCATCCAGCAAAATCACACTATACGGTTTTCGTCGTACCGCTTCTGTCAGTGTACCGCCTTCTTCGTAACCAACATAGCCCGGAGGCGCACCAATCATGCGTGCCACCGAATGCTTCTCCATGAATTCACTCATGTCGATGCGGATCAGATGATCTTCGGAATCAAACAGGAACCCTGCCAGTGCTTTACACAGCTCGGTTTTACCTACACCGGTCGGCCCCAGGAATAAAAAACTGCCATACGGGCGGTCAGGGTCACCCAAACCTGAACGCGAACGGCGGATTGCGTCAGATACCAGCCTCACCGCTTCATCCTGTCCCACCACACGCTCATGCAGTTTCGCCTCCATCGTGAGCAGTTTTTCACGTTCGCTCGTCATCATCTTGCTTACCGGGATACCTGTCGCGCGGCTGACAACTTCGGCAATTTCATCCGCTCCGACTTCGGTGCGCAGCATTCTGTTTTTGCTTTGCGTAGTTGTGGCTTCTGCATTCGATGCCTGTTTCAGCTGCGCTTCCAGTTGCGGCAATTTACCGTATTGCAATTCAGAAACCTTTTGCCAGTCGCCTTTACGCGTTGCTTCTTCCATCTCGAACTTGATTTTATCAATCGCCTCTTTGATATGGGCTGAACCTTGCACTTGCGCTTTTTCCGCTTTCCAGATTTCTTCGAGATCTGCGTACTCTTTCTCAAGCTTGGCGATTTCCTCTTCAATCAGCACAAAGCGTTTTTTGCTGCCTTCATCTTTTTCACGGCGCACCGCTTCGCGTTCGATTTTGAGTTGAATCAGGCGGCGATCCAGTTTATCCATAACTTCCGGCTTGGAATCAATTTCCATCTTGATTCGGCTGGCAGCCTCGTCAATCAGGTCAATTGCTTTATCCGGCAGAAAACGGTCGGTAATATAGCGGTGGCTCAATTCGGCAGCCGCTACAATCGCCGGGTCGGTAATTTCTACGCCATGATGCAGCTCATACTTCTCCTGCAAACCGCGCAGAATCGCAATCGTAGCTTCCACGCTAGGCTCGTCTACCAATACTTTTTGAAAGCGGCGCTCCAACGCTGCATCCTTCTCGATATATTTACGGTATTCATCCAGCGTCGTCGCGCCCACGCAGTGCAATTCGCCGCGCGCCAGCGCCGGTTTCAGCATATTGCCGGCATCCATCGCGCCTTCTGCCTTACCGGCACCGACCATGGTATGAATTTCATCAATAAAGAGAATGGTCTGGCCTTCGTCCTGCGCCAGTTCCTTGAGCACTGATTTCAAGCGCTCTTCAAACTCACCGCGGTATTTAGCACCTGCCAGCAACGCTGCCATATCCAGTGACAGCACTTTTTTATTGCGTAGGGTATCAGGCACCTCGCCATTGACAATGCGCTGCGCCAAGCCTTCAACAATCGCGGTTTTACCTACGCCAGGCTCACCGATCAATACCGGGTTGTTTTTAGTGCGGCGCTGCAATACCTGTATCGCGCGGCGAATCTCATCGTCACGGCCAATCACCGGATCCAGCTTGCCCAGACGCGCTCTTTCCGTTAAATCAAGTGTATATTTCTTAAGCGATTCACGCTGGCCTTCTGCCTCCTGGCTATCGACACTCTCGTTACCGCGCACCGCCTGAATCGCAGTTTCCAGGGCAGATTTTGTCAAACCATTCTGCTTGAGCAATCTCGCCGCTTCACCTTTATCATCGGCTAAAGCCAGCAGATACATTTCACTCGCAATATAGGCATCTCCGCGTTTTTGCGAAAGCTTGTCAGTCACATTAAGTAAATTATTCAAATCACGCGAGATTGCAATCTCTCCGCCGGCATCTGCCGATTTCGGCAGATTGCCAATCGCGGTATTCAGGCTGGTTTTAAGCTGATTAAGCTGTACGCCGGCACGTGCCAGCAATGAGGCAGTGCCGCCATCGTCCTGATTCAATAACGCCAGTAACAGGTGCTGCGGCTCGATTGCCGTATTATCGGCTCCCAGCGCAATGCTTTGTGCATCGCTGATCGCCTGCTGAAATTTAGTTGTTAATTTATCAAAGCGCATAGCCACTCCAATTTATAAAGTTAATCTATGTCTACATATGGGGCTGTTTCACTGCTTTTCAATATATAATTGACGCTATATAAAGTCATGTAAATCCCTGACCATTTATCCCTCACAATTATCTGAATAGCGTACGGAGTGAGTTCTTGCTAACAACCAATTTGACTACCGAAGAAACCATACCTAACCCGGCATGGACGATTCTGGATACGGAAGATCAATGGCAGGAATTCAGCGAGCCATTTGGCAGCAATCCTGATCAAGCACTGGTGCAGTCGAACCTGCTGCTGGATGGCTTACGCTGTGCAGCCTGTTCCGGCATCATAGAAGAAGGCCTGAAGTCATCCGCCGGCGTAGTAAGCGCTCGCGTCAGCATGTCTAAAAGACGTGCTGTCGTAGTGTGGTCTCCGTCACAAACGCGTCCTTCCAGAATACTGAGTACGGTACAGGCGCTAGGCTATAGTGCAAGCCCAGCAACCCAGCATGAAAGTGATCTGGCCGCCGTCAAAAAACAGCGGGCTGCATTCTGGCGCTGGATGGTTGCCGGATTCTGCATGATGCAGGTCATGATGTATGCCAGCCCGACTTACTTCACCAAACCGGGTGAAATTTCAACAGATATATTACACCTGCTTAACTGGGCATCATGGCTACTCAGCTTGCCAGTATTGCTGTTCTCCAGCAGCTCGTTCTTCAGCAACGCCCTGCGCGACCTGAAGATGAAACAGATCAGCATGGACTTGCCGGTAGCGATCGGCATCGTGATTACCTTTGTGGTCAGCTCTGCGGCCACCTACGAACCAAACAACTGGTGGGGGCACACCGTTTATTTCGATTCACTGACCATGTTTGTGTTCTTCCTGCTCTCGGCTCGCCTGATTGAAGTAAAACTGCATCGCAGAACATTAGGCGCACTGGAATCGCTAGTGAGCCGTATCCCTGAAAATACAGAACGGCAGAATGCTGACGGCACCTTCGCGCGCGTATTGAATACCAAGCTCAAAATTGGCGATGTTGTGCGCGTCAATCTGGGCGAGGCATTTCCGGGCGATGGCAAACTTTCCAGCGGCAGCACCAGTGTTGATGAGTCATTACTGACAGGTGAATCAACGCCGATCCATAAAAATCAGGGTGATGATGTGATTGCCGGCAGCTACAACCTGCGCCAGCCGGTCAATATTGTGCTGGAAGCGATCGGCGCTTCCACCAAATATGGCCAGATTGTGAACCTGATTAATCAGGCTGCAATTGAAAAACCGAGATTATCGAAGCTGGCAGATCGCGTGGCGCGTCCGTTCCTGATTTTCGTCATATTAAGTGCCGCCATTGCCGCCGCGCTGCTATGGGATATTGACCGTGGCCGTGCGCTTATGACTGCTGCCGCAGTACTGATTGTCACTTGCCCATGTGCGCTTTCTTTAGCGACACCTGCCGCCATGCTTTCCAGCGCCAGTGCATTTGTAAAACGCGGCATCCTGATTAAACGCTTGCAGGCGATTGAAAACATTGCCGATATTGATACGGTAATTTTTGATAAAACCGGTACGCTGACAGAAGACCATATTGAAATTAAAGCCATCCGGCATAAAGCAGGCTTATCAGAAACCAGCGCGCTCGCTTTGGCGGCGGCAGTTGCACGACACTCGTTCCACCCGGTTTCGCGGGCGCTGTTCAGCGCCTATCAGGCACAGCAGCAAACGCCGCTGGCGCTGGAGTTAGATAGCATTCAGGAATCCATCGGTGCCGGGGTCAGTGCCAGCATCAATAACTTCACGGCTAATGATGCTTTTACCCAGCCCAATCTCATCAGTGGCCAGCTAAAGTTAGGCTCAGCTCAATTCTGCTCTGTGCATGAAGTTAATGAGCACATGCAACAAGTGCATCTGGCAGATGACAACGGCTGGCTGGCAAGTTTTATGCTGCAGGAAGCCATTAAACCTCATGCAGCGCAAACCATGCAGCAACTGCAACACACTGGCATCAATATAGAATTGCTGTCCGGCGACCGTTCTGATGCTGTGGAAAATACCGCCAAAGAAATCGGAATTTCACATTACCAGTCAGGTTGCAACCCGGAAGACAAACTGATGCGCCTGCAAGCACTCAAACAGCAAGGAAAAAAAGTACTCATGGTCGGTGATGGCCTCAACGATGGCCCTATACTGGCCAGTGCACACGTTTCGATCGCCATGGGCAAAGGTGTTCCGCTCACGCTGGCACATGCGGACTATATCTTTTTGAACGGCGATATCAGCCAGATACCCTATCTTATCCGCCATGCAAAACACACGATGAAAATCATCAAAGAAAATATCGCGTGGGCAATCGTTTACAATTTAATCAGCATACCGCTTGCTTTCTTTGGCATACTGTCAGCCTGGCTAGCTGGCTTGGGTATGGCAGTCAGTTCACTGATTGTTGTTGTGAATGCCTTGCGTTTAACCAAGTTCTCAACCGCAAATTTAACTCCAGAAAAAACCAACCAGAAGGTCTGATATGGACATCCTATTCGTACTAATACCACTCTCTGTCATCATGGCTCTCGTAGTACTTGCGGGGTTATGGTGGGCAGTTTATCGCGGCCAGTTTGAGGATATTGAAGACGAAGGCAAGCGCATTCTGGAAGATGACGATTAACTGCGTTCATCTAAACCGCGCGATATTTTGTTTACCGCGCAACAAAAACCAGCCATTCAATTCCTGATAAAAACTATACAAAGAAACTGACAATGGATTTTTCCAGCATCATCGACATATTCCTGCATCTTGATAAGCATCTGGAGGTTGTAGCTGCCACTTATGGCATCTGGATTTACGCCATTCTGTTTGCGATCATTTTTATAGAAACCGGCGTTGTTGCCATGCCGTTCTTACCCGGCGACTCTCTATTGTTTGTTGCAGGTGCAATCGCGGCGATTGGCGGCATGAGCCTGCCGGTACTGATGATTTTACTGACAATCGCAGCCATTGCAGGCGATGCTGCAAATTACTCCATAGGCAGATGGTTTGGGCCTAAAGTTTGGTCTTGGGAAGATTCACGCTGGTTCAACAAAAACGCTTTTAATAAAACGCATGATTTTTATGAAAAGCATGGCCCGATCACTATCGTCGTGGGTCGCTTTCTGCCTTTCATTCGCACCTTTACCCCATTTGTGGCAGGAGTAGCCGACATGACTTACCCCAAGTTTGCTTTTTACAATATCATTGGCGGCATACTCTGGGTATGCGGCCTGACAGGGCTGGGGTTTCTGGTTGGCAACCATCCGTGGATAAAAGCCAATTTTTCATTGGTTGCTTTAGCGCTGGTTGTCATTCCCACGCTACCAACAATCTGGATCGCAGCAAAACATTTTATCAAGTCCCGTCTTTAATATCCGGCATACCCGGCGCAAAACAGGAATCTCTCCTGCTTTGCCTCCTAAACACTCGATCTTGCTTCCACAGCAGCTATTCCAGGCTTCCTCTTCAATAAAATCCCACTCCAAAATCAACCGCTGCAGCGGGCAGGCAAGCTACAGCCTCCAGCGCGGCTATTTGTAATTTAATTGTTTAAATTTCCGGCAAAAGGTTACGGCTTTGTTTCAAATCTGTAACAAAAACGCTTGAGACACGCATGTTTTTATGTTAGCTTTTGACATGCGTCAAATTGACGCACGTTAAAAATGTGTATGCAGGTCATCTTAAGATCGCTCATTGGTGATGTATGACAGTTTTTAGTGCTGACGGCAATATCATAGTGGCAAAGCCAAACAACTCCCTTACACCAAAGGGTCTGGCGTGGCTTTTTATCAGCATTCTAATCATTACGATGACCGTTGCACTGGGAGTGTCATTATCTGGAGCATGGCTTGTATTGCCTTTTGCCGGATTTGAAGTTTTAGCTTTTGCATATGCGCTGCACCATGTCTATCTCCATTACGGAGATTTTGAAAGGGTCACGCTAGTTGGTAATGAGGTGGTTGTAGAAAAACATAGTTATAAGAATTCGGAGAAATTCACTTTTCAGCGTTATTGGGCAAAGGTTTCCCTGCGCAATACTACTGACGGGACATGTAGTATCTTCATCGGCTCTCATGGTAAAGAAGTAGAGTTTGGCACTCGCTATATGAACAATGACCAGCGCATAACGGTCGCCAGACAACTTAAACAACAATTAAAAATCGTCTAATAGTTTTTGTTTTGGGAGAAGGTATGTTAAAGCAAGCAATAAAGAAGTTAAGTTTCTGTCTGCTGTTTTTACTGACGTCGCCGCAGGTATTCGCTGATTACAGCTGGAACTTTCCTGAACCAGTAACACCAATGGCACTTGATACTTTGCACGTTCACAATAAATTCATGGTGATTGTCGCTGTGATTTTTATTGTGGTGCTGGCGATCATGATTTACTCACTTATCAAGCACCGCAAGAGTGCCGGTCACAAAGCAGTTGCAGACAAAGCGCCTTCTACAGCAACTGAAATCTTCTGGACACTGATTCCATTTGCAATTCTGTTACTGATTGACTTTGTCATCATGGGCATCCCCGCTTACCACAGCGTAGTCATGATGGAAGACACCCGCAACGAGTCTGACATGGTCATTAAAGTCACCGGCTCACAATGGCGCTGGCAGTATGAATATATGGGCAATACCGATAAGGGCAGCCAAGCCGGCCTGGAAGACGCCAAGGGCATCAAGTTCGTCAGCAATTTATCTACACCGCAAGACCAGGTCGAGGGTAAAGTCGCTCCGGTCAATGATCCAGCCAAACCATACCTGCTCGACGTTGATAACCGTCTGGTATTACCTGTTGGTGCAAAAGTGCGCATCCTGATGACCTCATCAGACGTGTTGCATAACTGGTGGGTACCGCAATTTGGTTCTTCACGTGTTGCCGTGCCCGGCTTTATTCGCGAAACATGGGTACAGGTTGAAAAACCAGGCACTTACCGCGGCCAGTGTAAAGAACTGTGCGGAAAAGGCCACGGCTATATGCCTGTTGTTGTAGATGCCCTGCCTAAAGAAGAATACAAAATCTGGGTAGCCTCCAAACAGGCAGAAATTGCACAAGCAGCAGCCGGTTCTGAAAAAGAATGGTCTAAAGAAGACCTGATTGCAGAAGGCAAAGCAGTATACGAGAAAAACTGTGCGGTATGCCATCAGGTAACCGGCGCAGGCCTTCCTCCAGCTTTCCCTGCACTTACAGGCAGCAAGATTGCAACCTCACCGATTTTCGGTGCTGACGGCAAATATCTGCCTGACAGTCATTTAGACCGCGTACTGAATGGTATTCGCATGATGCCTGCATGGAAAGGTAATTTAAACGATACCGAAATCGCAGCGGTAATCACCTATGAACGCAACGCTCTTGGCAATAATGTTGGCGATGTCCTTCAGCCATCGCAAGTAAAAGCAGCGCGTCAATAATTCAAGATTAGGTACAGGAGAAAGCTATGAGTACAACAACAGTTGCACATCACGATGAGCACGCCGACCATCCAACCGGAATTATGCGATGGCTGACGACAACAAACCATAAAGACATTGGTACGATGTACCTGACATTCTCACTGATCATGTTTCTGGTCGGTGGCTCGATGATTCTGGGTATTCGTGCTGAATTATTTCAGCCCGGACTGCAATTAATGAAACCGGATTTCTTCAACCAGTTGATCGGCGTGCATGCGCTGATCATGATTTTTGCAGCTTTGATGCCAGCCGCTACAGGTTTTGCCAACTGGATGATCCCCCTGCAAATCGGTGCGCCGGATATGGCGCTGCCACGCTTGAACAACTGGGGCTTCTGGCTGCTGCCGCCATCAGCGATTCTGCTGACGCTACCATTCACGCTCGCCCTGTTCGGCATCGGTGACGGCGCACTGGCAACCGGATGGACGTTTTATCCACCACTCTCCATACAAGGTGGCATTGGCGTTGACTTTGCTATTTTTGCAGTGCATTTGCTGGGTATTTCTTCTGTTTTAGGTTCTATCAATATTATCGTGACACTGTTCAACATGCGCGCGCCTGGCATGACGCTCATGAAAATGCCGATGTTTGCATGGGGCTGGTTAATCACGGCCTTCCTGCTGATCGCTACGATTCCTGTATTAGCCGGTGCAGTTACCATGCTACTGACAGACCGCCATTTCGGCACACATTTCTTCAGCGCAGCAGGTGGCGGCGACCCGATTCTGTTCCAGCATCTGTTCTGGTTCTTCGGTCACCCGGAAGTGTATATCCTGTTATTGCCGGTTTGGGGTTTCATTCCACAAATCCTGCAGACATTCTCACGTAAACCAATGTATGGCTACAAAGCCCAGGTGTATTCATTCTGGGGCATCGGCGCCTTGTCTGTAGTCGTTTGGGCGCACCATTTCTTTACCGCAGGCTTGCCTGTTCCTGCACTGCTCTATTTCATGTACAGCACCATGGCCATTTCATTGCCACTGGCAGTGTTATTCTTCTGCTGGATCAAAACCATGTGGAATGGCTCCATGAGCTTTGAAACTCCGATGCTGTTTACGGTGGGTTGGATTATCCTGTTTGGCATCGGTGGCTTGACTGGCCTGGTACTGGCTGACGTTGCAGCGGATGCACAGTATCACAACAGTTACTTCGTCGTGGCGCACTTCCACTACACGCTGTTTGCCGGCGGCATCATGGGCATTATGGCAGGTGTGTACTACTGGCTGCCAAAAATGACCGGCCATATGTATAACGAAAAACTGGGTAAGCTTCACTTCTGGTTAACGGCCATTTCGTTCAACCTGACATTTATCCCGCAATTCTTCTTAGGTCTAGCCGGCATGCCACGCCGTATTCCTGACTATGCACTGCAATTTGCTGAATTCAATATGATTTCTTCAATTGCAGCATTTGTACTTGGTTTATCACAACTTATCTTTGTGTATAACATCATCAGTACAGTCAAAGGCGGCAAAAAAGCGACAGACCAGGTTTGGGAAGGCGCGCAAGGCTTGGAATGGACGCTGCCATCACCGCCTCCATACCACAGCTTTACTGAACAACCAGTGGTTAAATAAGGCGAATAATGAAGGCTCGGCAAACAAGTCGAGCCTTCTAAACAACTATGAGAAATCAAGAAGTGAATAAAATAAGTAATAAAAAAGTGGCTATATTGCTCGGGGTTATTGCTTTCATCTGGTATCTGGCCTCCATGTTTACACTGTGGAAATAACACGCGGAAATAAGGCACAAAAGTAAACGTGACAACAGATATAAAAAACGATGGCTTAAGCCTGGCAGATCGCAGAAATCTGGCTAATAAAAAGCTAGGTTTCAAAATGATCTGGATTGTCGTTGGCTCACTGGTATTTGCATTTGCATTAGTACCGCTTTATGACGTTTTATGCACGATGACTGGCTTAAATGGAAAAACAGATACTAGTGCATCTGCATTAAAAAATAATCGGGTAGATACAACGCGCTGGGTAACTGTTCAATTCACCTCCAGTGTAATGCCTGGGCTGGGCTGGAATTTCCACCCAAAACAGTCAAGTATCAAGGTGCGCCCAGGGCAAGTGGAGACAGTACTGTTTGAAGCTAAAAACATTACCAGCCAGACCGTTGTAGGGCAGGCAATACCAAGCGTGACGCCGGGACAAGCGGCAGCTTACCTGAAGAAAATAGAGTGTTTTTGCTTTCAAAGGCAGGAATTAAAAGCCGGTGAAACAAAAATCATGCCTTTACGATTTTTTGTAAGCAGCGAATTGCCGGCAGATGTAAAAGAAATGACCTTGTCCTACTCATTTTTTAGTGCCAAGGAATAAAACCGTGGTTAACAAGAAGATGGTAAATGTACGATTTAAGTATGTAAGTGTAGCCGCACAATAAGATAAGAACTGATCGTTATGAATAGTTGCGTTAATTTAATATAAAACACATTTAGCCAGACACTGGCTAAATAATGCAATAGGGAGCTTACGCATGACAACACATTCAAGTAATCATTATTTTGTACCGCATGGCGCTATCTACCCTGTCGTTATATCGGCAGGGCTTCTATCACTGGCTGCAGGCTTTATCTTCAGTGTAGCGACGGATACCAACAAAGACCTGGTATACCTGCAGACCCCAGGCCAATGGATGATGTACATTGGCGCAGCCATTATCATACTCATGACCTTCAAGTGGCTAGGTGCTGTCGTTCTGGAAAGCGTGACCGGCCAATACCATAAATGGGAAGACAAATCATTCCGCATCGGTATGATTGTGTTTATCTGCTCGGAAATAGCCTTTTTTGCCGCATTTTTTGGCGCACTGTTCTATATGCGCATCATTTCCGTACCGGATCTGGCTGCATTTGATCCGGCCTTCACACCTTACAAAGATTTTCTTGGTACGTGGCCTTCTGCCGGCCCTGGCGGTATTGTACTTGGCACCGAATATAAACCAAGCCCGCTCAACCCAATGGGCGCCTGGGGTCTGCCGGCAATCAATACCGCCTTGCTGTTATCGTCTGGCGCGACTATCACCTGGGCTCACTGGGGCTTGTTAAAAGACAATCGCAAGCAATTGGTTCTCGGCCTGTTTCTGACTGTAGCGCTAGGCACCGCATTCCTGGCATTACAGGCTTTTGAGTATCACCATGCTTATACCGAGATGGGCTTAACCCTGCACAGTGGTGCTTATGGCGCCACCTTCTTCATGCTCACTGGCTTCCATGGCTTTCACGTCACACTGGGGACTATCATGCTGATCGTGATTTTATTACGTTCAATGAAAGGTCACTTCTCATCCAAGCACCATTTTGGCTTTGAAGGTGTTGCCTGGTACTGGCATTTTGTAGATGTGGTTTGGCTGGGTTTGTTTATATTCGTTTACTGGTTGTAATTACAGGCATAAAAAAGGGGTGCATATACAGCGCCCCTTTTTATTGTCGCAACCCGGCTTTCAAGCGCAGTTCACGATTAAGACTTATAGAAACTAGCGTTGGCCCGGCCCAATTAAGCCGAAATAATAGCCCAGCAACAGTAAGACAAACAAAGCAATAGAAAGACCGATACGCAGCGTTAAAGCTTTTACAGTGCGTGCCCCGCCATCTTTATCTTTAGCTAAAAAATACAAAGCAGAAAAAAGGCTGGCAATAATGACAAATAACGCTAATACAACGACAATTTTGAATAACATATCAATGTCCCATCCATGTGTAGATGAGACATTATGCGATGCGTATGACACAAAAGCAATTTAGATTCTCGAACTACTTATTCAGCTTCTCCTGGACTGGTTTGTTAGTGCTGATGATTTGTGTACCGCTGTTCATCAAGCTTGGTTTATGGCAATACAACAAGGCCAAATTAAAACAGGAGATACAGGCCAGCTATAACAACTCTTTAGATCACGACGCCCTGGGTTTGCCTGACCGGCTCAATGATCTGGATGAATGGAAATATAAAAAAATAAAAATAAAAGGCCATTACGAAACCCAATATCAGATTCTGCTGGATAACCAGATTGAAGACAGCCGCGCAGGTTTTCATGTACTTACCCCACTGAAAATCGATGGCAGGAATGATTACATACTGGTCAACAGGGGTTGGGTTGCCGGTGGTTCAACACATACGGATATACCGGTCATTGCCACACCTGAAAATACAGTGGAGATTGTTGGACTGGTATGGGTGCCAAGCAAAAAGATTTTCACACTGGAAGATAAAACAGAACATAAGCAATGGAATAATGTATGGCAGCACATGGATATGGAACGCTACCAGAAAAGCGTGACAATCAATGTATTGCCTGTCGTGATTAAACTGGATGCCAAAAGCAATGCCGGTGGTTTTGTACGCAACTGGCAGCTACCCGCAGAGAAAATTGCTACCAACATGGGCTATGCTTACCAATGGTTTGGTTTTGCAATCGCAAGTATCCTGATTTTTTTGTACACCGGCATTAATAAAATAAGAAATCAACCTGAAACTTAAAATTATGCAAATTGAACTAGAAAATAATGAGTACCAGCAACGGCAACGCCGAGGCCGTTTAATGCTGCTATGCATGCTGATATTCTTTATCACCCCTATCATCGCAGTCATTACCATGTACAAACTGGATTGGAGGCCAAAAGGTGAAAGCATCGGTGAGCTAGTCGTTCCGGCAAAATTGCTGACCATGAATTATGCCCTGATATCAAGTGATGGCAGCGTTGTAAAGCCGGATCTATGGAAAGACAAATGGAGCATGGTATATATAGCCGACAGCTGTTCAAATGAATGTCATGATAAATTGCACAACATGCGTCAGCTGCATACGTCCTTATACAAAGAAATCCCGCGTATGCAGCGTGTGTTCATCACAACCTCACATGAAGTCAGCCTGATTAAACAGGACTATCCGGATATGCTGATCATCAATCAGCCCAGCACCGAAATAACAGCGTTGAGTGACCAATTCAACGTGAATAACGAGTCATCCATGAATGCAGGCAGAATCTACCTGGTAGATCCGCTTGGCCATTTCATGATGAGTTACGCGCCACATACCGAGCCGGCATTAATCCGTAAAGATGTCATACGGCTAATGAAATACTCCTGGGCCGGATGATGGTAAATTACAGCAGCTTCAAACGTTTATCATTGTTTGGCGCCATACTCGCGCTTTGCGTGGTGGTGCTCGGTGCCTATGTCCGCCTTTCTGATGCCGGGCTAGGCTGTCCTGACTGGCCAGGTTGCTACGGCACACTCACAGTACCGCAAAGTGAAGCCGCAATTCAAAATGCTCAGGCAATCTTTCCGCACAGCACCATTGAAACCGGTAAAGCCTGGAAAGAAATGGCACATCGTTACCTTGCGGGCACTTTGGGTCTGATTGTACTCGCCTTATTTGTATTCGGCTGGCGCAGCAAACAGCGCATCAAAGTAAGCCCCCTGCTTCCAACCGCTCTGCTGTTCATCATCATGTTCCAGGCAGCGTTAGGCATGTGGACAGTGACCATGCTGCTGAAGCCGGCGATTGTCAGTGCACACCTGATTGGCGGCATGACAACTCTGGCACTACTGGTCTGGATTGCACATCGCCACTGGGGGTACTTCGGAAAATCTGCTGCCATTTCACCTGCATTAAAACTGCTGATACGCGGGGCGCTTATCGTATTGCTCGCGCAGGTATTTCTGGGGGGGTGGACCAGCACGAACTACGCAGCACTTGCCTGCACTGATTTTCCAACCTGCCACGGCGCATGGATGCCGGAAATGGACTTCAAAGATGCTTTTCATCTGGTGCGCGAGCTTGGTCAGAGCGCCAATGGCGGCAACCTGACGCTGTCGGCACTCACTGCAATCCAGTGGGCACATCGGATCGGCGCGCTGGTGACATTCCTCTACCTAGGTAGCCTCGCACTACAGTTAATCAGGATTCCGTCATTCAGAAATGCGGCATGGCTGCTGTTGATCGTACTGGTCACGCAAGTCTGCATCGGCATCGCCAATCTCACGCTGCATTTACCTTTAGTATTGGCAGTAGCGCATAATCTGGGAGCTGCGCTACTGGTCATCATCACCGTTGTAATCAATTCCAAAATTACAGAATCCGATTAAAAGTACTGGAAACGAGGCCAAACCATGACAGTTCAAAAATATAAAAGCGAGATACAAATGAATATGAACCTGATGACCCAGATCAAAGAACTCGCGCCGCGTTTAAAAAACTTCTTCCCGCTGTGCAAGCCGCGCGTCACCTCACTGATTGTGTTCACAGCACTGATCGGCATGTTTCTCGCCACCCCCAACATGGTGCCGTGGCCGCTGTTGCTGGCAACCACAGTCGGGATTGCTTTTGCCTCTGGTGCAGCCGCCGCTTTTAATTGCCTCATAGAACATCAGATTGATGCCATTATGGCGCGCACGCGCGCCCGTCCGTTACCGACAGGCCAGGTTTCAGCCATTGAAACCATCGTATTCGCAACCCTGCTGGGCGGCACTGGACTGGCTGTTCTGTATTTTTATGTAAACCCACTCACTATGTGGCTGACGTTTGCTACATTTGTGGGCTATGCCGTGATCTATACCATATTCCTCAAACCGGCCACGCCTATGAACATTGTAATCGGCGGGGCATCCGGTGCTATGCCGCCGATTCTGGGCTGGGCAGCCGTCACCAATACCATTTCACCTGAATCCCTGATCATGTTCCTCATTATATTCGCATGGACACCGCCACACTTTTGGGCACTGGCACTCTATCGGCGTGAAGAATATGCAAAAGTAGGCATGCCCATGCTGCCTGTTACCCACGGCGAAGCATTTACCCTGCTGCATATCCTGCTCTACACCGTGATTCTGGTCGCTGTTTCACTGATGCCTTATGGTCTTGGCATGAGCGGCATGATTTATCTGGTATCCACTATCGTACTGGATGCAATCTTCATGGCTTATGTAATCGGGCTCTACAGAAAATACTCAGATGACCTGGCCAAGAGAACTTTCAGATATTCGATCACCTACTTAACCCTGCTGTTTGCGGCTTTATTAGTAGACCACTACTGGGCTTATTGATCATCAACTAAAACTCACCCACAAATTACAAAAATAAGGAGCAGCTATTGCTCCTTATTTTTTAATACATACATTTCGTAGCAAAACTCCACCCTGATGCAGATTCAGCAATAATAAAAACACATCCAGCCAATCCAGATACTTGAATTGAAACAAATGTTGGTGAAAATCCAGCATTGATTGTCAATTTACATTATATAATTGCGAATTAAGAGTTACATGTTATGCGGGGAAGTCACGCGCTGTGCATATTTTTTGCGATATTTTTATTAAAAATATCCCTGCTGATTGATTTATTTTGTTTTATTTAAGGACGGAAGTAATGAGTAACAGTAATGTAGAAACGTTTTACGACGACTACGTCATCCGTAGATTTACCGTGATGGCCGTGGTCTGGGGGGTGGTTGGCATGCTGATGGGCGTTATCATCGCCGCACAGCTTGCATTTCCTGAACTGAACCTGGGTCTGCCCTGGACAAGCTTCGGCCGTTTGCGTCCACTGCACACTAACGCAGTAATCTTTGCCTTTGGCGGATGCGCGCTGTTTGCAACGTCTTACTACGTTGTACAACGCACCAGCCAAACCAAACTGGCGTTTCCGCTGTTAGCACGCTACACGTTCTGGGGTTACCAGGCAGTTATCGTGGCAGCTGCCATCACACTGCCTTTAGGTTACACGCAGGCTAAAGAGTACGCTGAGCTGGAATGGCCAATCGATTTATTACTGCTGGTGGTTTGGGTAATGTATGCGATTGTGTTCTTCGGTACAATCGCTCAACGCAAAATCAAGCATATCTACGTTGCTAACTGGTTCTACGGTGCATTCATTATCGTAGTCGCTTTACTGCACATTGTTAACAGTGCCGCAATCCCTGCCGAATGGATGAAATCCTACTCAGCTTATGCCGGCGTACAGGATGCAATGGTGCAATGGTGGTATGGCCACAACGCCGTAGGTTTCTTCCTGACAGCAGGCTTTTTGGGCATGATGTACTACTTTGTGCCGAAACAGGCTGAACGTCCGGTGTACTCATACCGCCTGTCTATCGTGCACTTCTGGGGCTTGATCTTCACTTACATGTGGGCGGGCTCACATCACCTGCACTACACTGCCTTGCCTGACTGGACACAATCAGTCGGCATGGTACTGTCACTGATTCTGCTGGCACCTAGCTGGGGCGGCATGATCAACGGCATGATGACAATGTCAGGCGCATGGCACAAACTGCGCGATGACCCGATCCTGCGTTTCCTGATCGTTTCACTGTCTTTCTACGGCATGAGTACGTTTGAAGGCCCGATGATGGCGATTAAAACCGTTAACGCATTATCGCACTACACAGACTGGACAGTCGGTCACGTGCACTCAGGCGCTTTAGGCTGGGTCGGCTTTGTTTCAATGGGTTCTCTGTATTTCCTGACGCCACGCCTGTGGGGCTTGAAACAAATGTATAGCAAGAAAGCAATCGAACTGCACTTCTGGTTAGCCACTATCGGCGTGGTGCTCTACATCACCGCGATGTGGATCTCAGGCGTAACTGCCGGCCTGATGTGGCGTGCAATGAACGATGACGGCACATTGACCTATACCTTTGTTGAATCTGTAAAAGCGATGCATCCGTTCTATGTAATCCGCATGATCGGCGGCCTGATGTATGTAAGCGGCATGATCATCATGTTGTGGAACGTCATCAAAACAGTGCAGATGGGGCAAGCTACACGCGCCAGAATACCTTCAACAGTTGTTCATGCTTAAGAGAACTAAAATGTCAGATAAAGAGCAAAAAGGATTTACCCACGAGAAGATCGAGACCAACAGTTTCTTGATGGTTGTATTGATTTTAATTGTGGTTTCATTCGGTGGTTTGGTTGAAATCGTTCCGCTGTTTTTCCAGAAATCAACGACGCAGCCGGTTGAAGGCCTTAAGCCTTACACCGCGCTGCAGTTGGCGGGACGTGATATTTACATTCGTGAAGGCTGCTACAACTGCCATTCACAAATGATCCGCCCATTCAAAGCAGAAACACTGCGCTATGGTCACTACTCAGTCGCTGGCGAGTTCGTTTACGATCGTCCGTTTCAATGGGGCAGTAAACGTACAGGCCCAGACCTGCACCGCGTAGGTGGCCGTTACAGCGATGAATGGCATCGTATCCACTTGATCAACCCTCGTGATCTGGTGCCGGAATCAGTGATGCCTGCCTACCCCTGGCTGGAAAAAAATCTGGTAGATGCGAAAAACCTGCCGTCACACTTGCGTGCGCTAAAAATTGCAGGCGTGCCTTATAGCGATGAAGAGATTAAAAACTCTGCAAACGATGTATATGGCAAAACCGAAATGGAAGCGGTAATTGCTTACTTACAAGTGCTAGGTACAGCGCTCAAACAATAAGCGAGTCAATATGGACATTACCGATTTACGCAGCATAGCCACTGTCGCAGCCCTGATTGCTTTTGTAGGCATCTGGGTCTGGGCATGGTCTGGGCGGCATAAAAAAGATTTTGACGAAGCGGCAAGACTGCCGCTTGAGGGAGATGAATAATGAGTGATTTTACAAGTAGTTTCTGGCCGATTTTTATTTCGGCCATCGTGATTGGCGGTATTATTTTCTGCCTGACTGTGCTGTTTCTTACCAGCACATCACATGACGCAGCCCACACTGGCGAGTCTACAGGTCACGTTTACGATGAAGACATCATCGAGATGAACAACCCGATGCCAAGATGGTGGATGTGGATGTTCATCATCACCTGTGTCTTTGGTGTCAGCTATCTATTTCTTTACCCAGGCCTGGGAACTTACGGCGGCAAACTGGGCTGGACGCAACTGAAGCAATATGAACAGGAAGTGAAAGAAACCAACGACCGCATTGCACCTATCTACGCTAAATTTACATCCATGGCGCCTGAAGAAGTGGCTAAAGATCCAAAAGCAATGGCCATCGGTGAGCGCCTGTTCATGAACAACTGTTCACAGTGCCACGGTTCTGATGCCCACGGCAGTCGCGGCTTCCCTAACCTGACAGATAAAGACTGGTTATATGGCGGCACACCTGAAACAATCAAGGAAACCATCACCAATGGCCGTCACGGCATGATGCCGCCAATGGCAGCTGCTATTGGCAATGCCGATGATGTGAAAAACGTTGCCAACTATGTATTAAGCCTGTCAGGCAGCCAGCACGATGCAAACCGTGCCGCACTGGGTAAAGAGAAGTTCGCAGCCTGTGCAGCCTGTCATGGTGCAGAAGGCAAGGGTAACCAGGCAATTGGTGCACCTAACCTGTCAGACGACATCTGGTTACATGGTGCTGGTGAAGCAGCCATTATCGAGCGCATCAACAATGGCAAAAACAACCAGATGCCGGCACAAGGCTCACGCCTGACACCTGAGCAGATTCATGTTCTGGCTTCTTACGTTTGGCGCTTTTCCAACAACGAAAGCGCTCAGTAGCAATTTAGGTTTAATTTAAACAGCACGAAACTTCAGCTTATTTAAATGATCCTAGTATCAATAAACGCCCACTATTTTGCGTATGCTAAAATAGTGGGCGTTGTCCTTTTTGTGTCACATTTTTAAACAGGATTTAAAATCAAGTGTCTAATCAGAAAGTAAAGTCCAGAAAAGTCATCCCGATTGCCGAAGACACCTCTAAACCCAGGTCTCTTTACGAAGCCCAGCCCAAAATCTACCCGAGAAATATTTCCGGGTACTTCAAAAACATGCGCTGGCTCACCATCTGGATCACACAGCTTGTTTTTTACGGCACACCCTGGCTCATGTGGAATGATCGTCAGGCA
>Ga0208758_100066_pt1 | contig 73861 bp, 65 predicted proteins | sample LakWasM116_HOW13_2_FD_183930 | JGI IMG/M metagenome (GOLD analysis project Ga0208758, IMG submission 183930) | Freshwater sediment methanotrophic microbial communities from Lake Washington under simulated oxygen tension - Sediment Metagenome... | ecosystem: Environmental > Aquatic > Freshwater >...
CGGATTGAAAATCCGCGTGTCGGCAGTTCGATTCTGCCCCCGGCCACCATCTAAATCAAGCTCACTTTAAGTGGGCTTTTTTTACGTCTATAGATTACGGAAATCGTCGTCTGCTCTCAATTATTTCGCTAATCTGTATTAGTCATAATAAACTTGAAAACTAAATATCAACAGAAACTCAAATTTATGTATTAATAATTTCTTCTATTAGAGCTATTTGTTTAAAAAAATGAGGCTATTTATGGAAATACGAAGATTTAGGTTGGGAGACGAGGCGGCACTATATCAAGTCTATTTCTCGGCTATACATGTTATTGCCGCTCATGATTACACAGAAGAACAAATCGAAGCTTGGGCACCAGCAGACCTTAATATAAATCTATGGGCTAGTCGAATACAGAAGACTCGTCCGTTTGTTGCGCATATAGGCGAAGATATTGTTGGCTATGCAGACTTACAAGAAGATGGATACATTGATCAGTTCTTTGTTTCAGGCACTTACTCTCGACAAGGGGTCGGTTCGCTATTGATGACACGGATCCATGAGGAAGCAATGGTTTTAAATTTGTCTGAGCTTACCTCACACGTAAGCAAAACTGCTGAACCATTTTTTGCTCATCACGGGTTCCATGTTGTAGAGAGACGATTCCCAATTCGAAACGGCATAATGCTTGAGAACGCCTTAATGCTTAAAACAGTAATATATTAGCATTGATCTCAAAAGAAAATCCGCTTGTCGCCAGTTCGATTCTGGCCCCGGCCACCATCTAAATTTAGCTCACTTTAAGTGGGCTTTTTTACGTCTGTATATTATGGAAATCGTGGTCTGACCTCTATCATTTTATAAAAAAGGCTTACAGTGATGTACTGTAAGCCTTAAATTACAAAGTGCGAAGTATCGATTCGACGTGGATATATCAGGCATGTTTGATTATATCAAACGCCTGATGACAATTTTAATTGCCGGCATTCCACACGTGAGAGCGTGCCACCCATTTACCGCTGGCGTCTTTTACATATACACTGGTCGTAATACCGCCGTAGCTATCCTTAGCGCCATCTTTTTCAGCGCCTATTGCGCCCCACTTTGCAACCTGATATAACGTATTGTCATCGCCTTCAGCGGTGACAATCTCCAGTTTGTGATTATTCAAACCCGCCTGAAAAAAGCTTTTAAACAGGTTTTCGATTTCTGCACGACCATTCAGCACCTTGCCGTTACCGGGGGAAAGCACTGCATTTTCAGCATAAAGGCTGGCAAGCGCGCCTGCATCTGAGCTATTAAAAGCCTGGTTCCATTGATTATTGAGCGTTTCAATCGTAGCTTTTGCATCAACTCCTCCGGCAAACGCACTGCTGGCAGTCATCAAACTAAAGGCGATTGTGGCAATGGTGGTTTTGATTAAAGATTGCATAAGATTCCTTTCTTTGCATCAGGTTATAAAAATTAAAAAGCTTTTACAGCGACATGAAATTTGTGTCGCTATCTGCATTAACTTGATTAGGAGCATTATAGTTAGCTAGCTAATTAAATGCAAGCATTTATTTTATTGCTGTCGAACATAGCTAAATGCATTTAGAATGCTTGGGGCAGCTTAACTCAAGCTTTCCTGCGTACTGTTGGGGTCGGTCAATTTATGGTAGGAATTTTGGGAAGTTGACATTAAACTAAAAAATTAGGCTGAATTTTCTCGTCTACTCCTGCTCTGCAAGCTTCCTATAAATCATACCGTTTGAATCATTTGAACTGGTTTTCCAGAGGACTCCATGGTTTTGCATGTGACATTTTGCACACTTTCATCGCACATGGAAAAAATACGACTTCTTGATCCTAAACGGATTTCAGGGCTTTTATGACTTAAAAATTTAGTACACCAGATTGGCCAGAGGATTACACACAATTTAGAATACTGTTTAAATACAATAACCTGAAGAATTTAAAATCCGCATGTCGGCAGTTCGAGTCTGCCTCTGGCCACCATTAAATTAAGCTCACATTTTAGTGGGCTTTTTTTACGCCTGTAGATTACAGAAATCGTGGCCTGTCCCCTATACTTGATTTCGTGTGGGAATGAATAAGGATCATGACAAATCAAACATCTTATGTGACTCACCGACCCATTTCTAGCTTTTGACTACCTGATTCTTACCAGAGGCTTTCGCAGCATAGAGAGCGTTATCCGCAGAAACCATCAGATCATCAAGGCTGTTATGGCTGCCGGTCAGACTTGCAACACCAATGGAGATCGTGAAATTAAAAGCTGTTTGTTGATCAATTTCTATCTTTTCAACCTCGATCGCCTTTCTTAAGCGCTCTGCCACTTCCATGGCATCATCGATTTTTGTTTCCGGCAGCACAATTCCAAACTCTTCGCCTCCCAACCTGCCAGCGATATCAATTCCCCGCACTATGTTCATGCAAATCTCGGCAAGCCTTTTAAGCACAACATCTCCGATGCTATGTCCGTAGGTATCGTTCACATGTTTGAAGTTATCAATATCCAGCATCAGTAAAGATAAAGGCTTGTTATAACGTCTCACGCGCTCCAGTTCTTTTTCAGAAAGTTCGACAAAATATCGTCGATTGTTCAGCCCCGTCAGGTAATCAGAGTGCGCTTGTGTTGTAAGCTGGGCCTGCAGCTTCTTGCGATCTGTAATATCTCTGGCAGCACAATAGATATAGTGCTTATTATTAAGAATCAAGGTGTTTGCGCTCACTTCAATATACAGATTTTTGCCGTTGTAATGACGGTGTACTGTTTCAAATATTAACTTGTGTTTGCTCTTGAAAATCTTTTGCATATAGGAGTGCAACGCTTCATCGTGTTGCTGTGCATCCCAGTCCAGAACATGCAGGTGGCCAATCATGCTTTTATCAAATCCATGCATGTCAAGAAACGCGTCATTGGCATCGACAAGCAATCCATTTTCATCAATGATATAAATACCGTCATTGGCGGTTTTAAATGTAACTTCAAGCTGCCTGCGTTCTTGCTCGGTAGTTTCAATCGCGACTTTTAATTCGGCCTCCCGCTGTACCAGTGTTTGCTGATCACGCTCCCATGTCATCAGAAGCAGGCCTATTACCAGCAGAATCAGGCAAATAATACTAGTCAGAAAGGTAATAGTGTTCAGGGAATCGGTTGTTGCAAGACCCGGTATTAAATGTCCGTTGGCGACCAGAATTCCCCTTGAAGAAAGCACTACAGCTTCTATAAACGCGCTGGCTGCAAAAATATACTTGCCACGTCCAGCCAGCTGATATCGATAGCGGATGACAAAATAAACCAGCAAGATGCATTGCGCACCATAAACAAAACCAGATAAGATAAATCTCGGTGTTATGTGATCAATCCAGTAGGTAAAGGCAATGGCTGTGACTACAAGCGGGCTCCATATTAAAAACCGTGGCGGTCGACGCTTCAGAAAAAAGAAAAATCCCTCTGCAATAATCGCAAAAATTGCAGATATAAAGATATTGGCAATGACAATGCTCAGAAAATTGCTGATTTCGCCGCGCAGGCTAAACAGCATAAACGCCAGTCCATGCAGAACAAGACTGCTTGCCCAAAGCATCAATTCAGGTTTTTTGCGATAACCAGCAACGGCAATCACAGCCGCCAGTATAAAACTCACCGTGATAATGACCAGAAACAGGGTTGGAATGTGTGCTTGCATACACTTTCAAATATGTTTTAAAAATTGAATTTGATTAATCCGCAATTTACAGTTGGCCACTTCAATGCCATGAAAAAACGAGAGATCACCTGAAAACTAAACACCTTGCTACCGAAGTATAGTTTATTATGGGATGGAATAAAAAACATAGTATCCAAGCTTATGATTTACAATCATTTCATTTTTTGCATTAGTGCATTTTTTCTGATCAGCATGCCTGCCAGCGCAGCGGTCAACGATGTATTCCCCACCGATTATATTGCGCTGAAAGACGGCACACTCAACACCACCTTTTACTTAGGACACCGCGAGCAGCAAGGTCCTTACGTCAATGGTCACAAACTATTTAATGGCAGAATTGATAGTGACCTGGCCGCTGTGCGTTTAAGCTACCACATGAATGTGGGTGAACACTACACTTTTGCACCGGTCGCGGTGATGACATGGGTGAACAGCAGTTCAGGCCCTAACGCGCTATCTCGTGCCATTGGCGATGAAACCAAAGGCATGACAGACCTGCGGCTAGGAGGTTCTTTCTGGTTCCTTCGTGATTTTGAAAAGCGGCAGTATGGCGCTGTCAGTTTATTTGCCGCCCTGCCTACTGGACATTATGATGAAGCGCAGATATTGAACACAGGCGAAAACCGGTGGAAATGGATTCTCAGCGGTGGGCTGATGTTTCCTGTCGGTGATCGCCTGGTCATCGATCTGTCTCCTGAAATTGCATGGTATGGTGACAATAATGATTACCTCAGACATCACCGGTTGGAACAGGAGATATCCTATGCGCTGACCGGTTACATGCGCTACAGAATCACACCGGACTTTCAACTGCTAACTGGCGCACAGATCAATCGCGGCGGGGCAACTTCAATCGACGGGAAAGACCTGAACAACGCGCCTGAGAATACCCGTCTTAGTCTTGGCGTTCTCTACTTAACGCCTGACAGAGACCAATGGCAGTTGCGCTATAGTCATGATTCCAGTGCTGAATATGGCTTTAAAACAAGCAATGAAGTCATACTCAGACTTACAACAGAATTCTAAATCTGCTTATCTTCGATAACTCAAACATGAATCGCTAACAGTTGCAGCATAAGCATTCAATCACTTACGGTACAGTTTTATTAACTGTACTCATGTAGCAAACTGCCACTAACATAAAAACGTGACAATTTTGTCACGTTCTGACAAGTGCAAGCGAGTGAAGGCTGGCCTAAAACAATATATAAATGATGATTTTTAAAGTTGAAAATCCGCGTGTCGGCAGTTCGATTCTGCCCCCGGCCACCATCTAAATCAAGCTCACTTTAAGTGGGCTTTTTTTACGTCTGTAGATTACCCAAAATCTTGGGCACCCTCACTCTCAACCCAAACCCAACAACTGAAATACTCTAGGAAACGGGTATTTAAAACTAAGTTATTGCAGCCTTTGATGAGCATTCTAGATTCAATTTAAATTGTTACAAATTGTAATGTCTTGTAAACTGCTACAGTTAAATGCAAAAAGTGAAATCGTCTAAGCAAAAGGGAATCATGAGAACAACAATGCAACCAAAAGTCATAGTGGCTGCAATCATTGCTGCCTGCGCAGCGCCACAACAGGTATTTGCAGAAAACAGGGCGGAGGCGATTGAGCTTGGAAAGGTTGAAGTGGTATCAACCACACCACTGCCAGGTGTGGGCGTTGCACTTGATCAGGTGCCCGCCAACGTACAGTCAGTAAAAGCCAAGGATATCGCGCAACAGCATACGTTAGAATTATCTGACTACATCAACAACAACCTCGGCGGAGTCACCATTACTGAGGGGCAGAGCAACCCTTACATGGCCGATGTGAATTTCCGCGGTTTTACCGCTTCTCCGCTTGCTGGCGCGCCACAGGGCCTGTCTGTATTTCAGGATGGCGTGCGTATCAACGAGCCGTTTGGCGATACCGTTAACTGGGGTTTGATTCCACAGAGTGCGATTTCCAGCATTAACCTGATGCCGGGCTCCAATCCTGTTTTTGGCCTCAATACGCTTGGCGGCGCTTTATCGGTAAATACCAAAAGCGGTGCCAGCAATCCTGGCCTGTCAGCAGAAATGTCTGGCGGATCATGGGGACGTCGTAATTTTAATGCAAGCTATGGCGGCGTAGACGGCAATGTCGATTATTTCATCACCGGCAATTACGCCAAAGAGGACGGCTGGCGCGATTCATCTTCCAGCGAGGTGAATCAACTGTTCGGAAAAATCGGCTGGCAAAATGAAACTACCGATCTTGATCTCAGTATCACACTGGCGCATAACAATCTGAATGGTGTACAGGCACTTCCGAAAAGCTGGCTGAATAAACCCGAACAGGCTTACACCTATCCAGATACGATCGGCAATCGTATGCAGATGATTAATTTAAAGGGTAGTCATTTCCTCAGTGATGATCACCTGATTGCCGGTAACATCTATGTGCGTAACAGCCGCATCACCAATTTTGCAAGTAACACCAATGACTGCTTCAACGCCAGCCTTGCCGATCAGGGTATTGGTGCGCAGTGTGATCAGAGCTTGCCGGAGTCTGTCGATATTGCCAACCAGGGCTTTAACGAGAAATCCAGCACCAGTCAGCTGGGTTATGGTCTTACCGCGCAATATTCATTTCTGGGTGATGTGATGAAACACAAAAACCAGTTTACCGCTGGTTTAAGTGCAGATCTGGGCAATAGCAGCTACAAGGCTGATGAGCAGCCTACAGAATTCACACCTAATCGCGGTGCGGTAGCAACCGATGCATTTCAGAGAGAAACGGATATTCGCACCAAGAATCAATACTTCGGTTTATACGCTACGGATATTTTTTCTGTGACCGACAAGCTGCATGTGACCTTAGCTGGCCGCTATAACTATGTGCGCGTCAACATCAAGGACAAGATGGAAGCGGACCCTAACACCGGGAAATATGTTTCAGGTGATGCAGACCATATCACACACACGTTTAACCGATTTAACCCTGCAGTGGGCTTGAATTACAATATCAGTCCTGCCTTGGGCTTTTATGGCAGCTACAACGAAGGCATGCGCGCACCATCTCCTATCGAGTTAAGCTGTGCAGACCCACTTACCCCATGTCGCTTACCAACAGATTTTCTGGCAGACCCGGTGCTTAAACCAGTCGTTTCCAAAACATTTGAAGCTGGTGTACGTGGTTTGATCAGCCCCAACATGCGTTGGAATGCCACCGTGTTTCAAACAAATCTGAATGATGATATTCAATTTATCAGCAGTGGCAATAGTTTTAATCTGGGATATTTTGATAACGTAGGCAAAACGCAGCGTCAAGGCCTCGAGCTGGGATTTGGCGGTAATTTCGATAAATTTCAGATTACAGCCAACTATCAGTATCTGCGCGCCACTTATCAGGACAGTATAACTTTCCATAATGAAAACAACATGTCAGCAGAAGCGCAGGCAAATGATGGCAATTACACTGCAAAACGCGGGGACTATCTGCCAAACATTCCTAAACACTCTCTCAAAGTACGCCTTGCCTATGACTTCACGCCAAATCTGAATGTGGGCCTCAATGTGATATCGAGCGCCAATATATACGCACGTGGCGACGAAAATAATAAAGATCCTAATGGCAAGGTTGCTGGCTATACTATTCTTAACATGGACGCCAACTGGAAGTTTCATGAGAACTGGACAGCGTTCATGAAGTTAATCAACCTGGCAGATAAAGATTACTCTACGATGGGCATTCTTGGCACTAACGCGTTTAATACAGCAGACAGAAGTCTGAATACAGATCCTGGCGGATGGCAAGCCGAACAGTTCCAGTCTCCGGGTGCGCCGCGCGCAGGCTGGGTAGGCGTTCGCTATGACTTTGGCAAGCCCAAAGCCACAGCGGCGCTCGATAACGACTAGGTACGTGGCTCACTAAAAACCAGATAAAAAGAGCCTAATATGGGAATGGAAAATGCATTAGTTGCAAACTCATTAAAAATCAATTTATTAGAATTGTTACGGAACCAATCTGAATCACCACCAATTTTGTAGCCGGTTTACAACCTAGTTTAAAATATTTCTCAAACTAGGTTAAGCACAGAAACGTGACAATTTTGTCATGTTTCTGTGCTTAACGAGTGAAGATGGGCCTGAAACAAATGATGATTTTAAAGTTGAGAATCCATGTATCAGCAATTCGATTCTCCGCGGCCACCATCAAATTAAGCTCACTTTTTAGTGGGCTTTTTTACGTCTGCAGATTACGGAAGTCGTGGTATGCCCCCCTATTACTTCAGGGAGTGACTGACTCTTGTAATTGATTAAAGTAGCTTATCAAACTATTTCTCGCCAGCTTAGACGATTGGGAAAATGAAGAGGGATGCTGAATCCGGAAACATTTAATTCTGTAATTTGGTGACCACTGATACTCAAAATTCCAAAGCTGATTATCGCTGACTTCTTTAAAGATTTGGTCTTCTACTGTTTCACATTTAGCAATCGGAAATATTCTTCGACGTAATTCAACAGAATGCTTTGCAACTCCATGAGCAAAGATGAGGTAATGAGGTTGGAGAATCTCAATTTGGGCATTTAAAAGCTGATGAGAAAGAATATCTACTTGACTTGAAAGCGGTGATTTATCAGTCCTGTTATGCTCCCACGAATAGCAGTGCAAGTTGGCCCAAACTACTGAACTCTGATCTCTTTGCTTTGTAAGCTCACGAATAAAGTTATGAAAGCTACTGCCTCTCTCGCCCCTTAATTTATCTTTTCTATTCTTTAGATAGTCTTGTGCTTTCTGCATCTGAACATCAATGTACTCGGTAAGCGTGTAACTATTATCGAACTGCTTCCCCCACCCTTTTGTTTCTCGACCAACAACCATTATCTTTACAGGCGAACTCACATAGTCTTCAAGCACTCCGGCAAGAAATAAACCAGAAAACCCTAAGTGCTTTGATTGCCAAATATCACGAAACTCCTGACTAAGCTGCAATATATCCAAGTATTCTTTATGCAAATGCTTATTAGTTTCAAACATACCTATTTTTTAAAATAATTGATGAGTTTTAAAATTAACTTTTCAATCAAATCTATAAAGCAATCAGCAAGCCTGGCGCCTAACTCTTCTGCGGGAGACATTTTTTTATAATTTGATTTTAGATTTTTATTATCTGCACGCCTGACATTTTTATCCAGACTCGCTTTGATAATTGATGGTTGATTAGCCAGTAATTTACATGACAAAGCAAGAATGAAAATTGGAGCAGCTCCTTCGACCTCCCATCCATCACTGAAAGAACGTCCGTAAGGCTTAAAAATTCTTCCGTCCCATTCCCAGCCATCACTGGGAGACCGTCCATAAGGCTTTAAAAATTTTCCATCCCAATCCCAACCATCAGCAGGAGAGCGCCCATAAGGTTTTAAAGCTTTCCCGTCCCACTCCCATCCATTATTAGGAGAGCGCCCATAAGGTTTTAAAATTTGCCCATCCCATTCCCAACCATCAGTAGGTGGACGCCCATAAGGCTTGATAACTTTTCCATCCCACTCCCATCCATCACTGGGTGACCGTCCATAAGGCTTGATAATTGTAGGCATTTTTTAGTGTAAAAAAGTTGTTATTATTAGCTTGATAGCTCAATCATATCATTCATTTAATATCAAATATGGAATGAGCAGCACGAGATAACGTGACAAACTGGTCACGTTTCAGCGAGTTATGACGAGTAGATTCGAGACAATTTATTGATTAACAAGCGTATTCTTAAAGTTTAAAATTCTAGCGCCTGCAATTACTGCTTTATCCGCTTAGAAGCACTGCCGTTAGTAATTACAATTGATCTAACTTAATGTCTAATAAAGCTTCAAATTCATGTAATGGCACTGGCTTGCTAAACAGATAACCTTGAAATTGATTACACCCATGAATTTCAAGAAAATTTCGCTGATCTTCAGTTTCAACACCCTCAGCAATAACATCCAACCCCATACTTTGCCCTAACGCAATTATCGTACGAACGATAGCTGCATCATTTGGATCAATCAGAGCGTCACGTACAAATGACTGGTCAATCTTCAGCTGATTTAATGGTAATCGTTTTAAATAAGAAAGAGAGGAAAATCCGGTTCCAAAATCGTCTAAGGAGAACTTCACCCCTTTGGTTCCCAATATTGTCATCTTAAGTATGATGTCTTCTACATTGTTAATTAAAAGGCTTTCAGTGAGTTCCAACTTGAGTTTACTTGGATCAACCTCAGTACTTTTAAATATCTTTAGCACCTGCTCTACAAAATCTGGTTGATGAAATTGTTTAGCGCTAACATTAACTGCCAGGCTTAGATGCCTGGCATTCTCTATATGCTCCCAATTTTTTAATTGCTTACAAGCTGTCTCAAGAACCCACAGGCCTATTGGTAAAATTAATCCAGTTTCTTCTGCAAGGGGGATAAAGTTTGCCGGGCTTATAATGCCATTCTTGGGATGTACCCACCTGACAAGAACCTCGGCGCAATTAATTAAACCAGTTCGATTTACTTGCATTTGATAATAAAGCTGTAATTCATCAGGAATAGCTTTACGCAACAACGTCTCTAATTTAGCCCTCGCTTCTAAAGCGGCTTGTGTCTCAGGGTCATAAAACTTAATCGAATTGCGACCTTGCTGTTCTGCCTGTTGCATGGCTGCCTCGGCATGCTTTAGCAACTCATCTGAAGCGATGGCATTACTATTAAATAAAGTGATGCCAATACTGGCTGAGCAATGATAGTCATTGCCTTGCAGTTTGAGTGGCTGCCCAATTGCCGTTAATAGCTTTTCTGCCACCTTTGTAGCCAGGTTTGCAACGATATCTATTTCTTTGTTGAGCAAATCCAGCAATACCGCAAATTCAGCACCTCCGAGGCTAGCAACAGTGTCATTCTTATATAAATTAGATTGCAAACGTCTGGCAATTTCGATTAACAATAAATCAGCAGCATCATGCCCTTGAGTAGTGTTCAGAATTTTGAAGTCGTTAATAGTAATGAAGAATATAGCGCTACTGAGATTCAGACGATCGCTGGAACGTAGCTTTTGCTCTAACCGATCAAGCATTAAACGCCTATTTGGTAAATGCGTCAGCGGATCAAAAAATGCCAGGTCGTAGATAGCTTCTTCATGTTTCTTTCGATCAGTAATATCTCGAATGTAGGCATTAAAAACATGTTTGTTATTTTGTAGCAAACCTGAAATGGTTAATTCAACCGGAAACTCGGTTCCGTCTGAGCGCATACCAGTGATTTCGATACGCCTGCCTAGGATGGATGGAGAGTTAGTGGAAATGAATCGTGCCATACCCTGCCGGTGCGCCTCACGGTGTACGGGAGGCACAATGAGGTCAGCAACATCTCTTCCAAGAGACTCCTCCCGCGAATACCCAAAAATAACTTCAGCTTGGGGATTCCAAGCGATGACTTTACCAGTCTCATCCATACTTACTACGGCATCTAACGCTGAATCCATTAATGACTGAACACGCGTTGCACTTTCTTTTTGCTCTTTCAGAGCTTGTATTAAGTCATCCTCGGCTTTTTGATGGTCTTTAATCTCGCGCATCAAATGCAATGTATTGGCAACATGGTTGCCATATGTTGACAGGACAATATCTATCAACGTCCGCATCGCCCCGCCCATTCGATCTGAGGCCTGTTTTTTTGCTGACTCCATCGACATTCCAGATTGCAATGCAAGCACTGTAAGTGCCATAAACCTATCAGTTTCAAGAATATGGGTCGCTAGCCAACTAGTTAAAAAAGAAAGAAGCTTTTCGATGACAATATTGATAGGCTCAGAGTTTTCGTTGTTTTTTAAGCTCGTAACCGTAGATATAAAGCTGCTATGAATGTCTTTGTGATTTGTTTCCAAAGAATCTTCCGGAAAGTACTTGTGCCATATAGCTTCTTCAGTTTTAAAGTGATAAATAGCGTAATCTGCCAGCTGATCAAAAATGTTATTTAAAGCAGGGATGTCAGTTTTATAGGCAACATGGCTAGCGAGTAAATTCAATAACTGAATTAGCTGTTTGTGTTGATCATCAATGATCGAGACGCCAGTACTGAAACCTTCATTCCATGGAAAAATATCAATAGAATTCATAAGCTACCTGTCTGAGCCTGCTCTAATGGCGGCACAACTTGAGTTCGTGAAGTAATATGATTAAAGCTAGCCTAGAAACTATAACATTCTTAGAAAAAATCTCTAACCTTAAATCGCAGGATGCGTTTGGATGTTCAGTTTGAATCGACTATGGCTGCTCGCTTTGTCCCACTTCATCTGCGTTCGCCCATGATTATCAAACGACCCCTACTGACCGCATGGCATTAATAAAATGTTCTACGTGACAAAAATGACTGTGACGCACTAGAGACGCTCACTTAATTTCACTTGCTGACAGCTAAATCCCCATAGCGGAAGTTCATCAGGAATATCCAAGCCGCCAAAAAACGGGCCGAAGCAGCCAATCAGCCTGGAAATCAATTTTCTGCAGGCCAGTTATTAAGTGCCAGCTGAACAACCGCCAGCAATTCCTCTTCAGTTGCACCACTCGTTGCCTGAACAGACATTCCCTGATGAACTGTGGCGATATACTTTGCTAATACAACAGCATTAACGTTTTGCGGTAGATCGTTTTGCGACTTTGCTAAAGCGAATCGTTCACTGAGCAAATGCTCATAACCTTGCCTATAGGCAACCAACTGGTGTTGTACCTGCTCTGATCCTTCACCAGCAAATAAAGAGCCTATCGCAATCATGCATCCGCGTGGATGATGCTTATTAGACAAAAATTCTGCCGATCTGGTTAGAAACCTCTCAGCTGCCTGCTTTGCTGTAGGTTGCTGCATGGCTTCTGCCACATAAGCCACCGGTCCGGCCATATATCTGGTTAAAGCTTTACTGAATAATTCTTCCTTGTTGCCATAAGCGGCATAAATACTCGGACGATTGATGCCCATGGTTTCTGAAAGTTCAGCCATCGACGCCCCCTCATACCCTCGCGTCCAAAATACCCTGAGTGCCTTCTCAAGTGCCTCTTCATAGTCAAAAGCGCTTGGACGCCCACGTGGTTTCTTTGTTTGTGTTGTGCTCATAACTTTAATCACCTTTCATTAATATTAATATTATACCGTATGGTAAGAAAATAGTTGACTCCCCGTTCAATGCCGCTTATTATTATTTACCGTTCGTTACATAAATAATCATTTAACCATAATTTAAGGATGAAGATAATGGCAATACATGAAGGCAAAGTGGCATTTATTACTGGCGCTAACCGAGGAATCGGATATGAAACCGCCAAACGGCTGGGGGAGCTTGGCATCACCGTGGTCTTGGGGGTGCGTGATCTAGCTAAAGGACAACAGGCAGCTTCGCAGTTGCAAGCATTAGGTATTCAGAGCGAAGCTATTACTTACGATGCTGATGCGCAAGAAACTGTAAAGTTGGTCTACGAGTACCTCGACCGAAAGTTTGGCAAGCTGGACATTTTGGTGAACAACGCAGGCATATGCATTGAGCCGCTCTTTGGCAATAACAACAGCAGTTCGGTCAGCCCCCAAGTACTGCATGAAACGTTTCAGACCAACCTGTTTTCAGTGGTTGCACTTACACAGGCATTGCTACCGCTTATCCAGAAGGCTCCAGCAGGGCGCATCGTGAATCTGTCCAGCATTTTAGCTTCTCAGACACTTCACAGTATGCCTAACTCCCCCATTGAACCTGCAAAGGCATTTGCTTATAACGCATCCAAATCGGCCTTGAATGCCTACACGATTCACCTGGCACACGAATTACGCGACACCTCAATTAAAGTGAACTCAGCTCATCCGGGATGGGTAAAAACAGCACTGGGCGGATCTCACGCACCGATGGAAGTTGCAGATAGCTATAAAACCAGTGTTCGTTTAGCAACACTGGATGAAAGTGGTCCAAACGGAGGTTTCTTTCATGAGGCAGACATACTGCCTTGGTAATTGAAGATGACGCTACCTACCACTTGTGCAGCCTTAACTATCCACAGAACGGAGAAACCAAATGCAAGACTTATCCAAAATCGGCCAGATTGCTGAAATCGACATTGACGGTAACAGGACGATTCGTTATCTAAAAACAGGGAAAGGTAACCCACTGGTTTTGCTTCATACCATACGCACACAGCTTGACTATTTTGAAGGAGTTATTCCACAACTGGCACAACATTTCACCGTATATGCGATTGATCTGCCAGGTCATGGCTACGCCTCGATTGATACCACTGCCAATTATGACGAACCATATTTCCGCAGTGCGGTTATAGCATTTATTGAAAAATTGGATCTGAACAACGTTACCCTAGTCGGTGAATCGATCGGAGCCGTACTGGCGCTGACCGTGGCAAGTCAATTGCCTGACCGAGTCAAGAGGGTAATTTCATCTAATACATATGACTACGACCTGCGTTATGGCGATGGTGTGCGACGAGGTAATTTTCTTGCAAATTTTGTTATTGGCCAGTTTGCGATTCCCTATGTGGGCGCAATAGTTGCCGCAATGGAAAACATAATTTTCCTGGGTATTATCATGAAGGGTGGATTAAGCAATAAAAGCTGGATGCCATGGAAACTGCTGGCAAAGTTTGATCGGGTGGGGCGACGTAAAGATTATCGATATGTAGAACGCAGCACTTTCTCTGGCTGGAAATCATGGAGCGAAGCCAGATCTCACTATGCAAAAGTAAAGGCACCAGTAACACTGGTATATGGCCAAAACGACTGGTCAACGCCTACTGAAAGGCAGCGCACTGCCAGAGAACTTGGCGGAGCTACAATTGCCACCATTGCCAACACGGGGCATTTTGCCTTTGTAGACAATCCGCAAAAAATGACAGAAATCGTGTTGGCAAACTGATCATAATAAATAAAATTCATGACCATTAAGATTCCACATCGCTATAGAGAGATTCTGTTTGCATTGATAATGTCTTGTTGCACGGCATTCATCGTGTCCGGCGTGATTATCTCCCTGCACTCAGAATCCTTCGCAATCTTCTTACCCGCATGGGCCAAAGGTTTTGTTACGGCATGGCCCATTGTTTTCATTTCGATTCTGACGATAGCACCACTGGTCAATAGATTTGTAAATGCATACTTTGACGAACCTTGAAAAACAAAGGTTCCTAGTCACTAAAGGCTTAGCTAAGGCAGATCGACAGATCTCTAATGGTCGATCGCTGCCAAAACTAATGTGACAACTTTGCCACGCCCTAACGAGTTTTAGTGAGTGAAGGCGAGCCTGAAGCAATATATAAATGATGATTTTTAAAATCGAGAATCCATGTATCGGCGGTTAGATTCTGCCTCAGCCACCATCTAAATCAGCTCACTTTATGTGGCTTTTTTACCTCTTCAGATTACTGAAATAGTGGTCTATCCCCTATTATTCACATTTAACTTAAATGCTCATCCTTTATCATAATTTTAAGATTTATTTATTACTTAGTTGAACAAGTTAGTAAATCATACTGTCAATTATCTGCTTTTAAAAAAATAATTATTCTTATAAAAAAGATAGTGCGTGGGGTGATATGCAAAAACTTGTTCAAATTATCTATATCAGTCGATCGACCTTTGAGAATACTGATGCAATAAACAAAATTGAGCCAAATGTTGTAAGAATACTGGCGAAATCCAGAATCAATAATCGCAAAAATGGACTTGTCGGTGTTTTATATTTTGGTGATGGCGCATTCTTTCAATGTCTGGAAGGTAATGAAGACGCAATTAATGCAGTATTTTCTAAAATTGAGAGCGACCCACGGCATAAAGATGTTAAATTAATTTCAAAAAAATATATTTCAGCACTTTCTTTCCCAGATTGGGCAATGAAATATGCGCCTCTGGATGAAAAGATAAGTAAATATCTGAAAGAGAATGGTTACCAGAGTTTCGATCCGTATGTTTTTGCTCCGGAAATCACACAAAAAATATTAGGCTTGCTAATTGATTCCAATGACCCAACCATAGAAATAGAATCAAGCTATCTAAATTCGGCGCAGCCACCATCACCCAAAACAAGCCACTCTGAAAATATCAGCATTTTATCTTTATTCTTTTCAATAATTGCTTGTGTATTAGCAGTTACAGCACTACTGTCGGTTCGTGGTTTAATTTAAAAAATATAAGAAAATTCAGCAATTATTTTGGGGTAGCGTTTGATGATAGAAGTTAAACCATTAAGGCCAATAGGTTGTAAAGAATGCCGTGATCCGGCGAAACTTGGCATCCAATTCAGCATGGCTTTTCAGCCGATTGTGGATGTGCGTGATAAATCTATTTTTGGTTACGAAGCGTTGGTGAGAGGGCCTAATAAAGAAGGTGCAGACTTCGTGCTTTCACAGATCAATGATATTAATCGCTATAAATTCGATCAGGCAATTCGTGTTAAAGCCCTGGATCTGGCAAAAAAACTGAACCTGCAAGGTATGCTGAGTATCAATTTTCTGCCCAATGCGGTATATCGCGCGGAAACATGCATCAGAGCAACCCTGGAAGCTGCAGCTGAATTAAACTTCCCTACCGAACGCATAATGTTTGAAGTAACAGAAGGTGAAAAAGTTAAAGATCACGACCATCTTAAAAGTATTTTTATCGAATATAAAAAACAAAACTTTACTACTGCAATAGACGATTTTGGTGCAGGTTATGCGGGGCTTAATCTGTTAGCAGACTGGCAGCCTGACGTGATTAAACTGGATATGTCATTAACTAGAAATATCCATAACGACCGGGTTCGCAGGTCTTTGGTATTTGGCATCATTGCCGTATGTAATGAATTATCTATTAAAATAATTGCTGAGGGCATTGAGTGCAAAGAGGAATGCAAAACCTTATTTGATCAAGGTGTCTATTTATTTCAAGGCTATCATTTTGCTTATCCTGGCTTTGAGTCATTGCCTTTAATAAGAGAAGATGCATGGCTATGAAAGTTTTGTATACCAGTTTCACTTTCAGGCTTAACAAATAGGCCATTACAATTTTTTGATAAAAATAATATATGACCGCCTCTCACAGTAATGTGTATCAAAAATTGGAAATGTCGTTGGAAGATAAAGTACTTCTTTTTCAGGCTGCGCTTGATCAATCCTATAACTCGGTAGTAATTACAGATGCCAGCAGCAGTGGTGATGGCCCCCGTATTATTTATGCTAATCCTGCGTTTGAAAATATGACTGGCTACTCAGTTAGCGAACTCAAAGGAAAGTCTCCTAAAATTCTGCAAGGTCCTCTCACTGATAACGCTGTCATAGAAGAAATGCGCATTTGCATACGTCACGGTAGATACTTTGAAGGATCTGCGATTAACTATAACAAAGAAGGTCAACCTTACAATGTCGAATGGAGTATATCTCCTGTTAAAGATAAATCAGGAATCATTCAATATTTTGTTTCCGTTCAGAAAAACATTACTGCTTATGTCAAGGCAGAACATGAGCGCGCACTATTGGCAAAAGCTTTGAATGACTCGCCTGACTGCGTCATTATTACCGATATTGAAAATAAAATCGTATTTGTAAATGCTGGCTTTGAACAATTGACCGGCTACAAAGGCAATGAAGTACTAGGAAAAGAACCGTCTTTCCTGTGGGGCTCCCCACTGGATGAGGTTTCAGAATGTGATGAATCAAATCTTTACCAAACGGGTATACATTTTAAACGGCACAAACCTAATCTATCTAAAGATGGCTCATTGTTTTATGTTGATCAGAGCATTGCCCATATTCAGGATAATGCAGGAAAAATCACCCATTACGTGAGCTTTAGCAAAGATGCCACTGACCGGTTAAAACGTGAACTAGCACTAAAAGACATGGCATCCAAAGACTCTTTAACAGGTCAGCTCAATAGACGTGCTGGGGAGCAACTACTGAAGCAGTATGATGATGGGAAACAACCGCTCAAGAAATCTTTATGTCTGATCATGATGGATATTGATAACTTTAAAAAAATCAATGACACCTATGGACATGTTGTCGGCGACCAGATACTGAAAACCAGCAGTCAATTAATCAATAACAATGTAAGAAGTACTGATAGCCTGATCCGATGGGGTGGGGAAGAATTTCTTATTATCGTTACTGACTCAAAGCTTGATGAAGCTATGGAACTTGCGGAACGGATGAGAAGAAGCATAGAACAGCACATAGACAAAGAAGCTGGTCGGATTACTGCATCATTTGGGGTGGCTGAGCTGCAAGCACATGAGAGTACAGCTAACCTGATTAACCGAGCTGACAAAGCTTTATACAAAGCTAAACTTAGTGGTAAGAATTGTGTAAAACTTTGCCAAGTAGCGTCTGCATAATTCCATCTAAGGTATTTCTACCTGAATCGCCACTAATTTTTTGTGACCTATTTACAGCCTGTTTATCCATCTTTAAAAACTAAATCAAGCTCAATTTATATGGATCTTTTTGCGTTTCCAGATTTAACGCCATCATAATTATCACTGGATAACGATTTGCTTTGGCTTGCGGACAACTCAAAAACAATCTAGGGAATTAAATACTGGACATACCATAAAGACTAAAACAAATGCTGATATAGCCACTCAGTGATATGTTTGTTACCTTTAGCATTGAAATGCGCGGCGTCTGCTACCTCGCTAAAATCAAAATCTTGATCATTCATATAGAGAGTGTGTACCCCTGTTTGCATCTCCAGGCTCTTATTAATCAGGATATGCTTTAATGGAGAAGCCTCAATAACAAATATTGGTTTTTTTCCTTGCAACTGCAAAGGTAATACCAGATTCTTAAGGTAACGAATCACAGCGGGATTGAACGGGGTATTGGTTCTGTTTATCCATTCAAGCTGGTTTTTCAAGTCAAGGTTTGGTGTTGAAAATATCAGACCATCGCCATTCTTGAAAACGATGACAGAGCGCTTTTCGTCACCTCGAATTAAAAGTAAGTTTTTTTCATCTGCACACGCTGTTGCGGCATCAAGCGGCGTTAGCTGTTTAGCAATGATCGCGCGACCTGCAACAGTAGTGCATGGATAATAATTTTCCATCACCCCAGGCTCCGGTAACGTTCTATTGATGGGAAGGCTGCTCGCCCATTGCCGGAATGGTTCTTTCATTAAACAATCTGGCGTATTGCCCATTACAAAATTCAAGTCGAGCCAAGTCGTGAATTGCGGGCATTGCGGTGATTCGAACAGAAACTCTGCCGGCAAACTAATAACGATGACTTTACCCCCTGAGCGCTTAGCCATTTCTATCATATGCGGATAATCCCACAATAGATTTCCTGCTACACCGTAATTAAATGCCTCATGACCATGGCTGGAGAAGTACTGGCTGCTGATATGGTTCTGTGTGCGAGATGAGCCAATAAAAACAATTTCCGGGACCGGGTTCTGCTTTTGCAGGAGCATGCCTTTCGACACCTTGCTCTCCAGCCAATAACCTTTGGCTACCATTGCTTCCGCAAGTGTGAGGAAAAGGATATTGACTGCCAATATGAGCCCAATGCCAAGTAGCGGGATTGCCCATAAAGAAACTTTCATTCGTGTGTAATTTGTAAATATCAAAACAGGCTATCAGAAGTGATAATAATTAAATACGCTTGGTTCGTGGAACATAATGCGCAGCAGTGATAAAGCAAACAGGGCTCCCATGATTAAAACCCACGAAAGTCCTGGAGCCGCCATTTGCCAGCCAAAAACATTAATACCAGAAAGTTTAGGCGTGTGCCCCTTTCTCAATAAATTTGTTGAATCAAATACAGGGCGGTATCTTCCCAGCAATTGCACAGAATTTGGCGTAAACAGGCAGAGCCCCCAGGCAAATATAATCATCACGACTACTGCGTTTGCAGATATGTAATTCAAGAGATTGATTGGTGTCTGTAATCCCCACAAAATCTCAGGGATGGCCACCAGTGACTGATCGAACAGCGGGGGTAGCTCTATAGGTTTTGTTGCAATATTCAACCCAAACAGGCCTTTCAGCACGGCAACCGCGCCGCTCAAAGTATGTGTCTGAAACAGGCACCCTAAACTTATAATAAAAAACTGGGTTTGTGCCCAACCGAGCAATTTCCTTGCCTGCGAAAGGTTGCGGGTTGCAGGTTTACGCCATACCAAAAGTTTTGCATGCTGAATGGCAAGCAGCAGGCCGTGCAAAGCGCCCCAGATAAAGAAATTCCAGGAATCTCCATGCCACATGCCGGCAATCATCATTGTGACCAGAATTGCGACCAGATGACGGGGGATTCTAAGATTTTTACCCGCCAAAGGGCGAAAAACATGGTCTCGAATAAACTGTGTGACAGAGATATTCCAGCGTTTCCAGAACTCATCCAGACTGACAGCTTTTAATGGGGAAAAGAAATTCATCGGCAAACGGATACCGACAATCAGTGCCAGGCCGGACGCCATATCCGAATAACCGGAGAAATCAAAATAAAAATTTAAAACGCCTGCAATAGATCCGATCCACGCGGTAGATAAACCGGGGGCAATACCTGCATCAGCTGCATTAAATATTAAATTAGAGTAGCTTGCTAATGGGTCTGCAATCAGCACCTTCTTTGACAGCCCGATAATAAAAAGGCTTATACCCGCAAATACACTGCTGGCTCTGAATCTAAACGCACTGCTGCGTGTGATTTGCTGCAACATGAAGCGATGCTGTACCAGTGGGCCAGCAACCAAATGTGGGAAAAAACAAATTACAAAAGCATAGTCGGAGAATTTTAATGGGCTGGCGCCGCGTGCAATAGCAACATGATAGGCAATTAATTGAAATGTAAAAAACGAAATTCCCAATGGTAATGAAGATGTTTCAGTAGAGGGTGTTATCCCCAGCAGATTGGCAATAACCGGATTTTGGGCCAATCCCAGTTTGAACCATAGCAGCAGTGCCAGATTAGCTGTTATGGATAGCCATAGATAGATCTTTCGGGTACCTGCGCTAGCTGAACAAAATAGTAAGACTAATATGAAATTGCCGACCAGCGATAATAAAAGAATCGGTAAATCAGATAGCTTCCATAAGCTATAGAAAACCAATGAAACCGCAATTAAAAAATATTTAGGTGCGGATGAATGAATGTGATGGAGTTTTAAAGTAACAAAGAATACAACCGAAGCAAAAAAGATAAACTCTATAGAGTTGAATAACATAATATTGATTTCTGTTTTTCTGCAATGTTAATTGCCTGCCGGCCTTGCTGATACAGCTTCAGGAAACCTGCGGTTAAACACCGCCCATGGCAATCCTTGCATCAAGCGTTGCTGTGCTTTGTGAATTGATAATAAAAAAAGCATTACTTCATAGTCAGGATTTCCGAGCTCGTGATTTTTTCCGGTAATAAAAACAATCGCATCCACAATTCCCAGGTATTCAGCCACATCCCCAAAGACTTCTCATTCTTTCGCAACTGGTTAAAACGGCTGAGCAATGTAGCATAGCCATTGGTATAAGCACGACAGCTTTTACAATCAATATTGGGAGAACAGCATTTGCCGGTGTTGCGGCTCAGATCGACATTGTAATGGTGAAACTTTTTTGCGACTCGGTTACCGCAATCGGTTGCGATTCCATTTTCATCAAGCTGGTAAAGGCTTGCAGGGCTCGTTATCCAATGATCGTATTCTAATGAATACCATACGTCATCAGGCAGTTTTGATTTAGCATTGCTAATCTCGTCTCTGGCACGAACAAAGTCTTTTTCGCCAAGTGCAATCACATCATCTTCAGAATGCACGCGGAAGTATTTGCTGTTTGCCAGCTGCGTTCCATTTAATCGCGCCAGGTAATCATCCGTTGGGGAATAGTAACTGAACGTAATCGGTATACCATGCGCAGCACACATCTCGCTAACAGGGACGATGTTGCTGATATTCTGGCGATTTATCGTGTAGACAGCAATAGCGCGGCTATCACCTTGATAATTCCTCAGCGCTTTAATGCTATTGTCTGCGCCGCGATAAGTTTTATTGTCTGTTTGATCGCCCCAAAGCGAAATATGAATGCGATAGCGTATATCTTCAGAAATACGCTTAATACCATTAGTATGTATAACACCATGCCTGATATGTTTAGCAGCGCCAAGCAATACATATGGCACTAATGAAGGCTCTGCTCCGGCAAAGTAACCGAAATTGACGCCTCTTTCAGCTTCTTTACTAAAAAAGCTGTCCCAAGCCGCCGCATTTACAGGCTCTCGTTTTTTATAGTCAAGCCCTGCAAAATACAGACAGCCTTCACAGCTCAGGTTGCACTCATCGGCCACATCGTAGTTACTGGAAACCAGAATACCAATTTTCTGATGGAGAAAGCGAATCCGTTCTAAATGGTTGTTGTGATTGGCATTGCAGGATTGCATTAGTATTGTCATCAGTGCAAGTTAATAATTTTATTATGTATTCGGCATTTTACATATAATCAGCTTTTTACTCCCCACTGTTTTTCAGTGGCAATAAAACAGATGTCAGAAAAACGATAGCGTTTAATTGCCCCGTCTGGACTACCCAGGATTTTCTAGCCATTTTTAATACAACAGCATCCGGAATTACAAATAATTTTTATAGTGCTATAGAATAACTGCAAACCTTATATTGAATCGTGATTGATGATGAGCCTATCGATTAACTCCCCTGTTACAGACCTGCTGCAGCACACAAGCATTGCTTATGACGTAATAGAAATTCCATTAACCGAGGATAAAAAACCTGTCAGGAATCTGGAAGAGTTGCTTTCAAAGCAAGGAATTAACCCGCAATCAGTGGTAAGAAGCGTACTGTTCAAAACCGCATCGGAAAAGTTTGTTTTATTGGCCGTTGCCGGTGGCGGCCGCGCCGACTGGGGCGTACTGCGTAAGCATTTAAATGAGCGCAAGTGCCGCATGGCAGAGTTTGATGAAGTGCCGGAAGCTACCGGATATATCGTCGGTGCGGTTCCGCCGGTTGCACTGCCCGAGAGCGTTAAAGTATTGGTTGATACCAGTGTGAAAGACTATGAAACCGTAGTGATTGGCAGTGGCGTACTGGGATTTGCCTTATCACTGAAAAGCCATGATTTACTCAAGCTGCTTGGTAATGCCGAGCAGGGCGTATTTACAAGTAGTGCGCAATAAAAACACAGAGGCACTAAGCCTGATTTACCGATCGTCAATTTTCTCGATTATCACCTGGTAATAAACACGTACGATTTTATAAGACCCTTTTTTGAGTTTTAAAAAAAGATTAATTGCTGCGGCCGGGTTATCAATAAAATTCGGATAATAACGCCATAAATAATCATCAAAGATCAGTAGCCCGCCTACTTTGAGCATCTCGAAGCATTTAATGGCATCAATCATGACATCATCACAATGGTGTGATCCATCTACATAGATCAGATCGAAGCGGCCATCAGCCTGACCGGAATTAAAGAAAGCATATGACGTACCTTTATATTTGGTCAGCCTGTCTTTGAATATTGAAAGATTGCGATCAAAAGCCTGCTCTATATTATTCAGCACATCTTGTGTGGCATAGCGCCCTGACTTGTGTTCGTCCGCCCCCTCCCATGTATCAACACAGGTCAGCGTAGCGTTAGGCAGTGTATGCAGCATGAAATAGCTGGACAAGCCTTCCCAACTGCCGATCTCAAGCGCTTTTATTGATTTATTTTCTGCCAAACCATACGCATCGAGTACAGAAAGCCATTGCGGAGTGTGATGCGTGAACCAGTCAGTTGATAATGTCAGGGCAGTCTTGGCATTTATAAACGCAGATTGCCTGGACAGATACGGCTTTGTGACCGCGTCATTTTTTAGCCGACCCACAATATAGTGCACAATGGTGTCAAACGAGGCATAAGTCTTAACCAGATAAGGCAAATCCAGGAAAATATTTCGCCCCAGCTTGTAACGTTTGCCTGACTTTAAGACGTGTTTAATTAATGACATAGGATATGTGCTTTAGGTTGGCTGACCTATATTACACAAGTATGCATTAATATGTCCATCTTCTAAATATGGTTTATGTGCTTAGATACCGCAGATTTTCTGCTATCAGTAAAAACCGGTATTCGCTAATTTCGCGCAGAACCTGAATCTGCGGCAATAGCTTGCTTGAGTTACTCACCTTCTCAATATAGTGAGCGAACGCATGATTACCTTGCTGACAACCGGCGCACAATATGCGATTAAGCGCTATCAATGCCTATAATAAGTCATGTAATCTGAAACCTGTCTCCAGAGATAACGGCTCTGTTTCCTTGATAGATTGGGATAAATACTGATCGGCCTTTACTGGCCCTGCACTCTGGCACATGGCGACATAAACCAGATTAATAAGCTGCCGCAGCACCTCCAGGTCATAAGTGCCTTCCAATTCGTGCGTGTGCAATGCAAGCCACTCCCGGATGTACATCAGGCGCATCTTGTCTGTTTTCACTTCGTGCAAATGATCTATTAAGAACTTTCTTAACTGCTGCTCTTCGCGTTTATTAAACTTAAGAAACATATGCTGCAGCAACGTCGTGAATACTTTTGTTGTATGGCCTTGGGCTTGCTTGATTTCAGGCTGGAATAGATTGTTAGCACTCAGCTCAACAAACGGATCAGGCAGCAACTCATCCGATGAAAGATCCATCGCCATAAAAATAGCCCCAAGTATCTTAGGCCGGTCGAGTTTAAGCTGCGCTGTATTACAGCAGCGCGCCACAAATACACTTAGCGCAAATTTCTGTTTATGTGAATACTCTGCCTGCCAAAGGTTAATTGCATTCAATAACGCCTGATCATCAAAATATGGGCGCATTCCGGTGTAGATAGCGCGCCGCCTTAAAGTCAATTCCATATTGTTGCCAACTCCATATTTTCAATCAAATGCATCAGATCCTGCTCAGGTCTTTAAGACTTTCGCTACTGTAAACAACATCTTTGCCGAACTCCGGGTAACCTATTTCACCATGTTCGGTAATATCCAGGCCACGCTGTTCATGCATCGTACTGACACGTAGGCCAAACACCCTGGATATTGAGAAATACATGATCAGTGCGCTGAAAAAAACCCATACGAATGCTGCACCAATACCAGCCAGCTGCACCATAATCTGGTGCGCGTCATACATATTACCGGTCAGAAACAGTCCTGCGGCTAAAGTGCCCCACACACCGCAGATACCGTGAACTGAAACAGCGCCAACGACATCATCCAGGCGCATTTTTTCAAGCCATAACATGCCCAGCACGCTAAGACCGCCACCGATCGCACCAGTGAGTATCGCATAGGGCACTTGCATGCTCGCACAGCCTGCGGTAATCGCAACCAATCCGGCGATACTGCCATTCACCGTACTGGTAAGTAGCGCTGGCTGACGGGTCGCAAAGCAGAGCAACATTGCGCCAACAGCGCCGGCTGCACCGGCCATGTGCGTATTTAACAGAATATGCCCAAGATTAGTACCGGCAGCCAGCGTACTGCCGCCATTAAAACCAAACCAGCCAAACCATAACAAAAAACCACCTATGGCAATAAAACTCAGATTATGACCTGGCACCTGACGCGCCTCCCCTTCTGCGCCGAATCGCCCCAATCTTGGCCCCAGCATTATCACTGCCGCCAATGCACACCAACCACCCACTGAATGCACCACTGTAGAACCGGCAAAATCAATGAATCCCATTTGTTTTAACCAGCCATGCTCGTTCCATGCCCAGCTGCCGAAAACAGGGTAGATAATCGCGGTGATACCGCAGGTGCCGATCAGATAAGCGATATAGTTGGTACGCTCTGCCATGGCGCCGCTCACTATGGTAGCGGCAGTGGCTGCGAACATAATCTGAAAGAAAATAAGGGTGTAATCCCAATCGGGGGCAGAAGACAATCCGAACAGAGTCGTGCCGTAAAACCCGCTGGGGTTATCACCGAACATCAAACCATAACCCACCAGCCAAAACAGCAGCGTCCCTACACACAAGTCGATATAGTTCTTCATCATGACATTCACTGCATTTTTGGCGCGTACCATGCCTGTTTCAAGCATGGCAAAGCCGGCCTGCATCAGGAACACCATTGCGCCGGCAATCACCACCCACAAAGTATTCATAAACTCAATCTGTATCGCATCCGTAGCCATCACGGTGGAAGGAGATAGAAAGATGATGCCTGAAAACACCAATAAGAAGGGTTTAGCGATTTTTAGCATACCGGCCTTTGCATATTTTTTATTGATTTACATAGACTCAAGCATGATCCATGCCATTCATAGCCAGCGCTCTGCTGCATTCCGCCACTTGCTGTTAAATTGCACATCACATCGATGTGCATGGAGATTGTCTATTCATACTGTGCCAAACTATACTAATCAATATGATTGATTGCTGGCGGCAGTTTGTATTCTGACGAAAGATAAAGCTCTGGTGAAAAACAAAATGAATAGAATCTTCATGCCGATGCCTGCAACAAAACGGCCCGCGCTGGCACTGCTGGTATTTGCGGCATATTTCATATTGGGTTTAATGATTCATGCAGACTATGGCGTGTCATGGGATGAGCCGGTATCCAGGACAAATGGCGTGGTCAATCTCAAATATGTGGCCGAAAAGCTCGCCCCATCCATAATCAAGGGGGATAGCGCAAAAAACATCCCCGATCTCTACAACTGGCCGGATAAAGACTATGGGGTCGCTTTTGAGATGCCAGTGGCTGTGCTTGAGTTGTTTTTGCAGCTAAAAGACTCCAAAGATATCTATATATTCAGGCATCTTGCTACATTCCTGGCCGCTTTTATTGGGGCTGTGGCTGTTTATGCAACCGCAAGGAATCTTTATAAAGATTACCGGTTCGGCCTGCTGGCAGTATTGATGCTGATCTTTTCTCCAAGGATTTTTGCAGAATCATTCTACAACTCCAAAGATATTGTATTCATGGCCTCGATAGCAGTCGCTATTTATACCATGACCATTTTCTTATCCAGGCCGCGCATATCCATCGCAATCATTCATGGTTACTTCTGCGCTTTTGCGATCGATGTCAGAATTATGGGCGTGATGATGGTGTTCTGTACTGCAGGCGTACTGCTGATCCGGATCATTAAACGTGAAACCGCTGTCAGTAAAGCTTGCTGGTCTGCCGGGGTCTATATAGCCTCGTGTACTGTCTTTGTTTTTCTAATGTTTCCTTTTCTTTGGGATGATCCGGTCGGCAATTTCATGCTTACCTTCAGCAATATGGCGAAATTCCGCTGGGATGGCTTTGTGCTTTATATGGGAGAAATACATAAAGCTACCGATTTGCCGTGGCATTACATCCCGGTCTGGATTTTAATCACGACACCGCTTCTATTCTCGGTTCTAATGGGTGTGGGTGCACTCAAAACCATCAGGCAGCTCTGGCTCAGCAAACTCCGCCTCTGGTCAAATGAATGTGAAATGTTTGATCTGGTAATGCTTGCATTGCTGATTGTACCGATAACCGTCGTCATTGCTTTATCCTCAGTGCTCTATGACGGCTGGAGACAGATGTATTTCATCTATCCGGCATTGATACTGGTAGCGACAAAAGGAGCAGTGACTGTATTCGTCGCGTGCAAAGAAAACCGTAAAATAAGTAGCCTGCTCTGGGGAGCACTGCTGCTATGCTACGCTTACAATGGCTATTGGATGTGGGCATCCCACCCGCTGCAGAACGTGTATTTTAACTTTATGGCCGGTAACGACTGGAAAAGCAGATTTGAACTGGACTACTGGGGTCTTGCCAATAGAGAGGCGCTTCAATTTATTCTCGATAACGACAACAGACCTGTTATTACGATCAGAGCCGACAGCCAGACCCCGTTGGAACACACACTGCTGATTCTGGAACAGAAAGACAGAGATAGGATCGCAATCCTGCCTGTTGAATCAACGCCATTATATCTACTCACAAATTACCGGCAATCCAGAAACAGGAACGTCCTGTCACCCCCGGATCACTACACTCTTTTTTACCAGAAGCAGATAGACGGCGAGGCTATTCTGTCAGTTTTCAGAATGAAAGACCCGCAAAAAACCGCCAGGGTAACGAAAATTGATCGCGCATATAACGCTGATGAAATCCGGAGGATCAATTATCATTATTACGGCAGAAGTGAACGCAACGGAAAATCGATTGTAAATTTAGAAATCAATAATGATGGCACGATTCCAATATCTGCACTATCAGGCGTCGGCAAACCGATACATATTGGATGGCGCTTTCTGGATGCCTCCGGCAAACCGGCATCAGAGTGGGATAAACGAAAAAACCTGCCGGCGGATATTCCGGCAAAAGGCGGGCTGACGGTACAAATCGCGATTGACCACAAGAACGAAATCAAAGGTGGCACACTCCAAATCTCGTTGGAACAAGAGTCTGCATTCTGGGCGCATGACATAGGCATTCAGCCACTTGAAATTCACTGGGATTAATTTCACGGATAAGCGTTACAATTGTCAGCATGCCAAAATGCTTCAATCGATTTAGAACCGCTTTTTGAATGCCATCCTGACTATTTTCATAAATGCCTGTCACTGCAACCTCTACCTTAAGACCTCACGAATGACGACCGAAGCCATTAAACAGCACAACAACCCTTTGCACGGCATGACATTGGAGGCAATACTGACTGCATTGCTTAACCACTATGGATGGAACGGCCTGTCTGAACGCATCCCGGTGAATTGTTTTAGAAATGACCCTAGCATAAAATCAAGTTTAAAGTTTCTGCGTAAAACACCATGGGCCAGAGATAAGGTTGAGGCACTTTATTTATCGCTGCCCGGCGCACCGGATAGTTAAGCAAGGCTGCGTGATATGGTGTAAATAATACGCATGGATACTGAACCTGAGCCTCAGGCAAACCTTAAACTAAAATTTACAGATGAAAATTGAAAAACTGATCATAGCGGTAACGTTTTATTATGTTGAGGAGCGCCTCAAATATTTATCTGCAATCTCGCGTCAATTTTCCAGCCTGGCAAATGACGTTGAGGTATTCATTACAACCAATAGCGATGATGCATCCCATCACGGCAGGATCATGGCGAGCCTTGGTCCGCAGCTGCGGGCAGAAATTCTTGTGCCGAAACTATTAGGTCATCCTTACCTGCTCACATGGTGCCATCTCGATATTTTCAGAAAAAAATTCAATCAGGATCAGAGTATCACTCACTTTATGTATCTTGAAGATGACCTATGCGTGCGCCCCGATAATATAGCTTATTGGATAAAGGCAAGAGAAGCGCTAAGGCCGCATGGCCTCATTCCATCGTTCTTGAGGTTTGAACTGAAGTCTGGGGAAAACACACCGTACAGCAGCGATGTCACCAAGAAAACCCCGTTTAGCCAGCTTCCGAAAGTCAGGGTTTCTGATCGTTATTATTACCTGAATTTACGCAAACCGTATCAGGGAATGTATTTAATGGACAGGGAACTGATGCAGGAACATTTATCCGGGCCTTCATGCAGCCCGGATTTCGGAATCTGGAATATCAGGGAAAAAGCAGCCCAGGGGCTGACCTTTGCAAAAGCACCGGAGGGATATTTTTCAAGAAACCTGTCGGGTATGACAACAGCACAAAGCAGATCGATCCGGGCGCCCTGATACACCACACCCCTGACAATTACGCAAATAACCCGGATAGCAGGTTTGGCAAAATGCCCGTAATTGAACTGATCGACAGGTCACTAACCGGCTATATACGCAGCCTGCTAAAGCCAAAAGGTGCATTTAACTCTTAGCTTTGCCGTTCAGAATATAAATGAAATTGCTCGTAATCTGCATGATTTCCTTTTTGGAATGGCTGATGTAAATCATTGGAATATTGATTTCATCTGCAATTAACTTCAAAAAAGGCAGAATCTGATTCTTAAGCCTGTCATCCAGTGACGCCAGAGGCTCATCCAGCATTAACAAGCTGGGGGAGCTTAACAGTGCACGCCCTAGCGCTACCCTTTGTTTTTCACCACCAGACAGCTGATGCGGGCGCTGCTGCAGCAATGTGCCGATTTCAAGCAACTGCACAATATGTTCGAAATTGAATTGCTGCCGGCTAGCCGGAACAAAATCTAACGCGTAGGTCAGGTTCTGCGCCACATTCAGGTGCGGGAACAAGCGTCCGTCCTGAAACACCAGCCCTACCCTGCGCTCATGTATTGGTTTATTGATGTGTTTCTGGCTGTCAAACAGGCATTCCCCATTCACGACAACACGTCCGCTGTCAGGTTTGGTGATGCCGGCAATGATACCCAGCAAGGTACTTTTGCCTGAACCCGATGGACCGAAAATAGCAGTGACGCGATGATTCAGCTGCAGCGAGACATCCAGCTCAAAATTCGGCCGCTCAAGCCGTGCCTGCACCTCAATCATGCCCGCGCCCGATCTGCAGGTTGGCTTTACGCTCCAGCCTGTCGCTCACCATCAGCGCACCCAGCGCCAATATCACACTTAATATGACAAGGCGCAAAGCCGGCAAATCGCCATCAGGCACTTGTGTATAACTGTAAATCGCCAGTGGCAGCGTACGCGTCTCATTCTCGATATTGCCGACAAAGGTAATGGTTGCGCCAAACTCACCCATACTGCGGCTGAAAGCTAATATCAGGCCCGTAATCATACCGGACATGGATAACGGTAACGTAATCGTAAAAAACACTCTGAGTGGATGTGCCCCCAGGGACTGTGCCGCAATCTCCAACCCTCGGTCTACCTGCGAGATCGCCAGCCTGATTGAGCGCACCATCAGCGGGAACGCCATCATCGCAGACGCAACCACCGCCCCCATCCACGTAAAAGCCAGGCTGATACCGAAATACTCATGCAGATATTTACCGATCAAACCCTGGTTACCCAGCAGCAATAACAGCAGAAATCCCGGTACAACCGGCGGCAGAACCAAAGGCAGATGCACCAGGCTATCCAGCAATGACTTACCGAAGAAAGATTTTCTCGCAAGCAGCCATGCTACAGCGGTAGCCGGAATCAGGATCAGCGCCACGCAGAACAAGGCCACTTTTAATGACAGTAGCAATATTGCGATTTCTGCAGAAGTGAAATGGAAAAGATCAAGCATATTGAGATTGTAGCCTACTACATGCTTCTGTGGCGCGCCGCGGCTAAAGCGGAATGACTAAATCATGCCACCGCCTTTTTGATGACAGCCGGCCAATTCGCGTTGCGTCAGGATTAATTAAGCCGGCATCACCAATCCTGATTGAGTACATCATGGTAATCCGGCAACTGCGCGAATGCGGCCGCTGCCGGATTACATAAAGCGATACTTACTGTGCTACAGCCTCTGACTCAGCAGGTGCGGCTGCCTCAGGCTGCGTGCCCTCAATTTTCTTATTCAGCAGCAGAACTTCACCCTGGGTAATCGTTGTTAATTCATTCGTCCGGCTAACGGCCACTAAAGACAGAATAAGCGCGAGCACTGCAACGACAAATGTTACTGCGATCCAGATACCAAATCTTTCCGGTTCAATAACGTGATTTACATTAGACATATAATGACTCCCTTTTATTAAAAAATATCAAATCAACCACTACACTTTCACACCTAGAAAAGCTGCTCAATACCTCCAGAGTGTTCTCCCGAAGACTTAAGCGCAAGCTGCATTGCTTTTGCCTGGTATTCATAATGAGCAAGCTGGGTCACCATATCCCTGCCCAGCACGACCCTGACGCTCACATTGGGTCGAATATCATGACGTTCAACCAGTTGTGGTGCGTCTAATAATTTAGATTGCAAAAGCATTGCCTGCGCTTCATAGCCAGGGCGATAATGAATCTGCGTCGCCTGCGTGCGGTATGGTTTTTTATTGGTCAGCCGCGCAGCCATATAGCCCTGCCCACGCAGGAACCTGCTTACTTTGCCGGCCGCACCGCTCACGCCGTTTCCGTTCGAGACTTCAAGCTTTATCTGTTGCAGGTTCTGCATATTCTCAACTGATGCAATTTGTGTTGTTTCAGCACTTTGCGGACGCAACTGCAATTCTGAAACATGCGGCGCCAATTGCACTAACCTGGCACGGCTCTCGACTGCCGGCACAACCAACGGTGCAGTATCTGCTGTCCGGATAATGCCTCTATCTTTAGGAATTGCCAGTACCTGTGCATCCGGCGTAATTGCAGCAGCGTGGCTATCCGTGGCTGGAGCCACAGCAATATTGGTCACAGCGGGCGGTGCGCTCTGCACCGGCACCGCTGCCTCGGCTACACTATGACTAACTGCACTTTGGCTGACTTTATCAACGCTGATGGCTTCAGAAAAAGCCAGTGCTGCCTGCGTAGTATTACCGGCCTTGGCATAGGCCTGGCCTAGATTATTAAGCGCACGCTGGTTATTGGGGTCAAGCGCCGTTGCTTGCTGTAAGGCCTTCACTGACTCTGCGTACTGGCCTTGCAAGTAGTAGGCATAGCCCATATTGCTGTATAAATGTGCAGCCTTCGGCGCCTGCTCAATCGCGAGCTGGAATGCCTCAATCGCTTCGCGGTATTTACCCTGCCTTGAGTAAACAACGCCCAGGCCATTGCGCGCTTCAACGAATCCGGCATCGGCATTCAGCGCTTTCATATAGGCGTTGGCCGCCTCATCAAAACGGTTCTGCCCCTGATAGTAACGGCCTAGCTGGTACATTGCTTCCGGTTTGTCACCGCTGCTTTTAGTCACGGCTGTCTGCTTTATCGTCCATGGTGCAGCGCTGGTGCTCTGGTTAGATGCGCAGCTACTCATCAATGCAATACAGCATACTGCCGGTATGATTTTATGTTTAGCGTTCATTTTAAACCTCCACACTTCAATAACTACGTCTACTGACCCGCCAATGCCGGCAGCATGATGCGATGTATGCTGATCAAGGCAGGCCCTAACAGCACCAGCAGCATTGATGGGAATATAAAGAATATCAGCGGGAACAGCAGCTTCAATGCAATCTTGGCTGCTGCCTCCTCTGCACGCAGGCGGCGCTTGGTACGCAGATTCTCTGCATGCACCCGCAAAGCCTGTGCAATACTGGTACCAAAACGGTCTGACTGCACCAGCATGGCCACCAGCGTATCAATATCTTCAACACCGGTTCTTAACGCAAGATTACGCAATGCCCTTTCACGCGAGCTGCCTGCACGTAATTCGAGATTAATCAAATGCAGCTCTTCACCCAGTGTCGGGCTGATCATGTGCATTTCCTCACTGACTCTTGCAAGCGCGGCATCCAGACCTAGACCAGATTCTACGCAGACAATGATCAAATCCATTGCATCTGGAAAGCTATCGAGAATTTCACGCTTTCTATAGGCGATGCGGCGCTCTAAAAACACATTCGGCAAGAAGTATCCCAAGCCGGCAGAGGCCACAATAAACAGCAACAGCAGATTCGCCTTAAGATTGATTCCACTGATCGAGATATAAAGTATGAGCATCAGCGGCAGCGCAAATGTAAGCACCGTTTTTGCCAGAAAATACACCATCGGAGCCGTTTCATTGCGGTAGCCGGCATTCATGAAATGAATACGCAACTGAGAAGACTCCCATCCTTCCGCAGGCACCGAAAGCTTGGCAACCGGCTTGGTAAGCTCAATGATCTTGCCTACCCAGGGTGACACTTTTACCTGCTCCTCAAGCTCGACATGCTCATCCCGGCCGGATCTCACAATGCGTAGCCTGTCCTGCAGGCTATTGGCATTAAATTGCGTCAGGATCACCAGTGCGACCACAAACACGGTAAGAAAAATTAGTGCTAGATAAATGATTTGTATGGTATTCATGTTTTTCTCAATTCATTAATCTGCTTAGACCCTGATTTTAATGATGCGGGACATCGCAAAAATACCCAACAGCATCATGCCTAAAGCAACCAGGCTTAATCTGATACCTAGCGGGTCAGTCCAGAGTACGCTCAAAAATCCGGGGTTAACCATTTGCAAAGTGGCGCCAAGCACAAAGGGAAGCAACGTCAATATCCAGGCCGACAGCTTGCCCTCGGCTGACAGTACGCGCACCGTACCCATCAGTTTTAAACGCTCTCTGATGATCCCGCTGATGTTGCTCAGCAGTTCAGATAAATTACCCCCTGTTTCATGCTGAATCAGCACAGCGATAATAAAATAACTGAGATCAGTGCTCGGCACGCGCACACCCAGGTTTGTTAAAGCTTCCTGGGTTGATATGCCGTAATTGATTTCCTCAAATACCAGCCTGAACTCCGATGCAATCGGCTCGGACATTTCACTGCCCACCATACGCAATGCACTCGGAAATGCATGCCCGGCCCTCATGGCACGCCCCATCAAGTCCAACGCATCCGGCAACTGTCCTTCAATCACCCTCATGCGTTTATTTTTCGCATTGATAGTCAGAACCAAAGGCAGCAATCCAAGCGCTATCGCTATCACAATCAGAAAGAACAGCGGCATCCCCAAAAACAGGGCGATTGCAGCGCCAAGAAGCGCCAGGAAAATGCTGATGCCCAGAAAAGCCGCCACACTGAGATCCGAGCCGGATTGCAGCAACAGCCGATCCAGCAGATGCACCCTCGGCAGGCTCAACAACAGGCTTTGCAGCTCAGGCGTTTTTGCAAGTAAACGCTGCTTGGCCAATGTAGCGGCCTGTCCACCGCCGCCAGCGGCCGATATTGCTTGCAGGCGTTTGGCAATACGTGTTTTTTCGGGCCCTTTGTAGGCATTCCATGCCAGAAAAACACCTTCCAGAAAGAGCACTACCGCAAAGAAACCCAGTACTACAAACAAATAATATAGAAAGTCCACATCAGCCTCCTATTCAAATAGGACTGTTGGATCGAATAATTCATCAGGCACCTGAACACCATGTGTACGCAAACGTTCCACAAATCTTGGACGGATTCCTGTCGCCCTGAAACGGCCATTCACAGTGCCGTCTTCTGCAACACTGGTTTGTTCGAATGTGAAAATATCCTGCATGGTAATAATGTCACCCTCCATACCGGTAATTTCCTGAATACTGGTTATTTTGCGCTTGCCGTCACTCAATCGGGTCAGGTGCACCACTGCAGTCAGTGCAGAACTGATCTGCTCACGCATAGCTTTCGGCGGCAGGTTGAAACCCGCCATGCCAAACATATTTTCCAGCCGGGTCAGCGCGTCACGCGGCGTATTGGCGTGTACGGTAGCCATAGAGCCTTCGTGACCCGTATTCATCGCTTGCAGCATATCCACCACTTCGGCACCGCGCACCTCACCCACAATGATGCGGTCAGGACGCATACGCAGACTGTTGCGCACCAGCATGCGCGGCGTAACTTCACCTTTGCCTTCAATATTGGGAGGGCGCACTTCAAGGCGCACGACATGCGGCTGCTGTAGCTGCAATTCGGCCGCATCTTCAATCGTCACGATACGTTCCGACACCGGGATACTGCCGGACATGATGTTAAGCAAAGTCGTTTTACCGGTGCCGGTACCGCCTGAGATCAATATATTGACCTTGGCTTTTACCAGACCCTGCAATATTTCCGCCATCGGCGGCGTCAGGCTTTTATATTCAATAAAGTCCTTCATTTGCAATGGAATCAAGGCAAAACGGCGAATGGACATCAATGCGCCATCAACAGCCAGCGGAGGAATAATGACGTTCACGCGCGAACCATCCGGCAGACGCGCATCGACCATAGGGCTGGACTCATCCACACGTCGACCGACACCTGAAACAATCTTGTCGATAATCTTGAGTAAATGCGCCTCGCTCTCAAAGCGCACATCCGTGAGCTCCAGCTTACCCTTACGCTCGACATACACCTGCCGGTAAGTATTGACCAGGATATCCGAGATCGTTGCATCTGCCATCAGTATTTCCAGAGGCCCCAGCCCCAATACTTCATGCTGAATATCGCGCACCAGATTCAGGCGCTCGGAATCATTAATGGCAATAGTCTCTTCAGTCAGCAGGCGCTCAACCAGCGTTTTGAGTTCTTCGCGCAGCCGCTCGCCTGACATGCTTTCCATCATCACCAGATCAACGCGATCCAGTAATTTACGATGGATACGTGACCTTAAAGCCTGATACTCCTGATAACCCATGAAACCGTATTGCTGTGGTGCCTGCGTTTGCGTTGTGATTGAAACCGGAGTTTCATCTTTTTTAATTTCTTCTAATCGATCGCGTAATGACATAATTCCTATCCTTCCTTAGATCAGCATGCTTAGCTGATTTATATTGCTGATGTCTGTGCCTGATGTGCTCAGTTAAATAGTTTTGAAAGCCAGCCGCTCTCCTTCGAACCGGGTATCTCGGTCAGCTTTTCGGCGATTCCCTCCAGGCTCTTGTTCACCGGATCATGTTTCGAAATTCTCATAATAGGCACGCCCTGGTTTACCGATGCTGAAACCGTCGCGTAGCTATTAGGAATCCGCTCATAGACTTTCATCTCCAAAGTGGCTTCCACGTCGCGTACATCAATATCACTGGCTTTTTCGCAGCGATTGATCAGCAGTTTGATTTTTGCTTTCGGATACCCCAGAGAAAGCAGAATCTTGATCAGGCGTTTAGAGTCCCTGATAAACGGCAATGTCTGCTGCAAAACCAGAAAAATGTTATCGGCATGATCCAGCGCTTTAAGGCTCGAAGAATTGAGGGTGCGGCCGATATCCAGGATCACAAAGTCATACTGACGTTTGGCCAGTTTAATCAGCGTATCAATATGCTGCGGCTTTACTTCTACGGCACGTTCGGCATCTTCTGGCGCTGCCAGCACACCGAAATTCGGCAAAATCTGCACCATTGATGAAGCCAGGAAAGAAGAATCCAGGCGAGAAATATTACTTGCAACATCCGCCAGCGTATTGGGTGGTATATGGTCTGACAGGAACAAAGCGGCATCACCAAACTGCAGGTTCAGATCCAGCAAGGCCACCTTGATATCGCTATGTGTAGCCGCCAGGGTATAAGCCAGGTTACATGCAAGAAATGTAGCGCCGCTGCCACCCTTGCCTGAAGTGAATACGATGACTTTGCCCTGCTTGGTGGAGGCGGCATAATTGGACTTGCTCTCTACGCGATGAACCGCGCGCAACAACTCTTCATTCACCAGAGGCAGCTTCAATACATCCTTAACGCCAATGCGCAGGGCGCTGATCAGAAACTCCTGGGATACCGTCTCGTTCAACATGATAAAACCCGTGCTCGGGTACTGCATGCAGGCCTGTTCCAGTGCTGCCAGGTCTTTTGCATCCACTCCTGACTCATCAAGAATCACCACATCAGGCGACTCTTTATTGATCAGGTTGATAATATTCACCGCTTTATCCAGGCTTCCTTCAAACAGATAGAAAACGCGCTGCGGATTATCTTCCAGCAAAACCTGCCGAATACCTTCCATCAGGGGCTTGTTAGGGGAAATTATTGTTATTTTCATTGGCTTCATTTTTATTTTTCACCCAAAATTATTTATCCAGAATAACCCATGCTTTCTGCGGGCATGGTAACCGTTGAGGCTGGAATAGGAATTCTAAGATCGATTCTGAAAGGGTTACTCTCCGAAAATGGAAATGCTGTTAACTCCAGTGTGGAAAAAATACTGACTACCGGCGCATAAGTTGCATTGGCAATCGATACCCTTACAAAAGCGATGCAATCATACATACCGGTAGGATCCAGGCACGCCGTTATGTTGTCGGCACCGGTTGGCGGGAGCCTGCCAGATGCGATCTCCACGCCATCTGCTTTTAAATATTTGATATCCACATTACCAACGGCAATCTCGGCACCTGCCGGCATGGAGTTCTGTCCAAACAATGCCGCTATTTTCGCCGGGCTGGTGCTGGAGTTATTCACCTGCCTGACGACAGCTTCCCTCGCGGCATGTCGTGTGACTTCCTGCACAGTGTTAAACACATAAAACATCCGGCCAAACTCAAGGATGCCAAATAGCAAGATAAACAGAAGTGCCGCAATAATGGCAAACTCGACCGCTGCCGCACCTTGCTGCCTATACCCTGATACTCGTTGATCTGTTTTCATGATTGCCAGCATGATTCCACTCATTGCATATACCGCATTGTCGTTGCGGGAGAAAGCGTAGCATTCCAGGTTACAGCGCCGGTAGAAACTATGATCGGAATCCAGCCGCCGATGGTAACCGGATAATCAATGATACTTACCGTCACATAAGTGGGTGCGATGCAATCTGCCGGATCACACACTACATCGACATAGGATGTAGAAAAAGCAGGCACTTTGGCCGCATTGACCGCATCTGCCACCATTGTTCTTGCGTTAGCTTTTATCGTGTCATTTACGCCTACCGCAGGGCTCACCCTGGTGTTGGAAACATAACGCGCCGCATCCCGCGTACTTTTAACGAGCGCATCGTAATACCAGAACGTCCTGCCAAATTCGATAATGCCGGCAACAATCAATAACAAAGGGATAATTACCAGAGCAAATTCAACGGCGGCCGCTCCGCGCTGGCGCTGCGACGTGAAGTTAGAATTGATATTTAAGATCCGCATATTCATCGCTATCTATAAAGCTTGATGTCACTGGTTGGCAGCGGTGTAGGCAACAACCCGCCAAACTCAACATAAATATCTCTATCAGAGGGCACATTTGCTTTTCTCTGCATAAAGAACCTGCCTACGCCCAGCACTGTTGCCGGCCTGCATACACCGCCGGCAGTCGAACAGTCCAAAATCACCATATTGAGTGTTCTGCGTCCGGGCACAGTAGGATTAGAACCTGTCGGTGCCTGAAAGAATTCACCGCTGGTCTGCTCGTAGGGCGAGGTTTCCGGATAATTGGTTGCAGTGACGCCCGCATACAATCCAGACCAATCTGATACTGTATTCCCGGCACGGCGATAGCGTGACCATAACACGCCATGATCACGTGCTGTCCTCAGGCTGTAAGGTTTTGGCTTGCACGGCGCACTGTTTGAGCAGGTGCCATTGGTGGCAGCATCAACAAAAGTAATGTTCTGATTAAGGGGCAGTGAATCTGTGGCAGGTGGATTCGGAATAACCATCCATTTATTAGGTGACCCTGAAACAGACTCATTCTGGTCATACAGATACTGTTTAACATTGCTATCGGATGGAGCCGTTGCCGGGTCGCAGGCACCTTGAGGGTCGTATGAACCGAAGCGTGAATCCAGCGATTCCAGCTGCGGAGTAGAAATACCGGTATTGGTATTCACCGTTCCACCCACAACTGGCGTGAAAGAAGTCTTGCCGGCACACACATACGGTCTGGTGCCATTAGTATTGGTAACCGGGCAAACACCTGGCGTATTGGATTCCGGGTCTATCCAGAACATCGTGCCTGGGCCGATCGGATTTGCACTGCTGACTTTATAAGAGATACCCCGCTCGTAACCTAACTCATTGGTTGTGCCGGGGTCCGGCATGCGGCAGATGGCTACCGGTGTAATGTCTGCCGCGTATTTGCCTGCCACAGCTACCGCCGAGGTCGCCATGTTGGTTGCAATGGACGGTAATACCTGGGCAAACCAGGTGCCTAGATTATGTGAACCGGTATCCACTTCAAGAAAGGTTTTATTCGCGGCCAGGGCATCTGTTGTGATGCTGGTAATTGGCACCATACAGCCCGCTGCGGGACATGCGCCAACCCTGATATCTGCCGATGTAATCACCAGTGCCTGAGAGTGAAGGTTGTATTTGTTTCTTCCCGCCGCCTCTATTGCCCGGTTAATCGCATTATTAATGCCTGTCAGCTTGCCATTGAGCTCTTTGGCACCACTCAGTGACGCGGCATCAGCGGCATTCTGCAGCTCGGTTTTAGTAACATACAGATGGCCTAAATCAAGCACCAGACCAAGCATACCGACAAGCGCAACAAGGCTTAGCGCAACAATAATCGCTACCGCACCATGCTGGCGTGATTTAAATTTTGCCCTATTACCTTGTTGTCTAGTCATAATATGCTCCTTCACCATTGACGCATACAGCTGCACGCTATCTGTATGAACCGCCACCACTACCACTGCCACTGCCACCGCTGGACATACCGCTGTTGGCACCACTGCTGACACCTATATTAAATACATTGGTTGGTGGTTGAGGCGCTACGAAAGACCTGTGATACCGGCTCATCGTTGCATCCGCGGCTTGTCCATCTATGCCCGCCACAGGGTCGGTATTCTGTGAAGCATCTGGATTAATGATTTGCGCTGCTTTCGCCGCATTGACGGCATTGCCGAAGTTATCGTCCAGCTTGGGCGAAGGGGTGGCGCAACCGACTGTGACTGAAGCCAGCAACACTGAGAGTATCAATTTAAGTGATACCGGTTTTATTGTGAATGTATCCATGATGCTCTCCTTATTTCATCTCAAAGCCGTCGTTCGGGCCTTGTTGTGCTGGTTTTTCGGTTGCGGTAGCACCAGTTGCACTTTCAGCCGGCGGTGATGCACTTTCCAGTTTGCCATTCAGGAAAAACTCACCCCTGCTAGGTGGGTTGAAACTATCAGTCGGCAAAGCGTAATCTGGCGGCAATGGCTTGACCAGGCGCGGAGTCACCACAAATAACAATTCAGTTTTTTCAGTTTGGAACGAACTGCTTCGGAACAAAGCGCCCAATATCGGGATTTCTCCAAGAATCGGAAAGCGTTTGATGTTCTCGGTAATATTGTTTTTTATCAGGCCTGCAATTGCAAAGCTCTGTCCGTCATGCAGCTGCACTGTAGTAGAAACGCGTCTGGTAATCAGCGTAGGATAATTTGAAATCGTAGTGTTGGCGGTATCAGATGCTTTTGCCAGTTCAGTCACTTCAGGCGCCACACGCAGGTTGATCAGCCCCTTTTCCAGAACCGTAGGTGTAAATCTAAGCCCTACACCAAAGTCTTTTTCTTCCAGGGTAATGGCGTTATTTGTACCGCCCTGTGGAACCGGGATATAGAATTTACCCCCCGCCAGAAAGCTGCCTTCCTGACCGCTGATCGCAATAATATTTGGTTCAGCCAATATTTTCAGCACCGAATCAGTCTTATCAGCATCAATGGTAACGGTAGTCCCGCCGTGGCTGAAAATAAGTTTACCTGCCCCTGTAAGCGAAAAACCGCTCAGAATATCGTATGCAACCCCGCCATTCACCCGCCCTGCTTTAAAGTTAACCCCTAGCTGGTCCAGCAGGTTCTTGGATATCTCGGCCATTTTCACCTCAAGCATTACCTGCTGTGGCGCGCCGACATGCATCAGGTTAATCACCTTATTATCTTTACCGGCATAAGCTTCAGCCAATGTCATTGCCTTATCGACTTTAACCGCATCGGTTGCTGTGCCGCTCAATACCAGTGATTTTCCGGCAGTGCCGACAAAAATCCCTTTTTCATCAGGCATCATTTGCTGCAGCTTGCTCTGCAAGGCCGTTGCATCCATCCCTACGGTGCTGCCGATAACCCCGATATCCATGATCGTGACCTGACCTGATTTATCCCAGATCATGAGCGAGGTTGAGCCGATGTTTTTAGCATGCAGCACAATCTCCCTCGGGCTTGTGACCTCAACCTGCACGATCTTGTCATCTTCCACCTTGACCCGTTTCAGGTTGACGCCTGCCGGCATCCTGATCAGGTGTGACTGCCCCGGAGAAAACTCCATTCTGGGAGCAAGCTCTGTAGAGGTTGGAATAATTCTTCCCGCCGGCTCTGCCGCATATACCGGGCCGCCGATGAGTACTGCGAAGCCCAGGACAGCGACCATAGCTTTGATGCTATGCCGTGCTAAACACGATAAATCGTGCGTCATAAGACTTTTTACATTGCTGTTTTCATTCATTTTAAATTCTCCCTAGCAATATCCTGAATTCACTTGAAGAGTGACACTTGCCGAATTGCCATCACATTAAATTTATAATTTTTTCCCTGCGTAAACCTAAAACTTCTCAATCGATTTCACATCGCCCCTGATCACTTCAACCTGCTCATAGGTTTCAGGTTTCTTGGCAACCGCTTTACGGCGAACAACCTTTTTCACTTCTGGTTTAGCCGCTGTCGCTTCAGATTTAGTATCGGCAGCAACAGGCAAGGCTGCTGGCTGTGTATCACCATTCAACAGGTCTTTTTTGGTAGAACCTCCTGTTGCCGCCATGCTACTGTCAATCTGATTGCGCAATACCAGCGACAAGCTGCCGACACTGCGTGCAAGGTCCAGTTTTTCGGCCTGCTCGGGCGTCACTTCCAATGTCACGGCATTCACTACTTTTGGCTTGGTTTCGTCACGGTTCTGCTCTTGCGCTACCGCCAGCACCAGTATGTGCTCAAGCACAATCTTGGAGATGCTGTTATTGCCGTTTGCGGCCTTGGCAGTTTCATCTATGGTATTGACCACGATATCTACATAATTGCCCGGCAAGGCAAAACCGGCGACACCAACCACATCATTCACGCGCACTGTCATCGCACGGTTACCTTCTTTAATCACAGCAGAAAGTCCGCCGGTAGCGCCCAGAGGTGCCAATTTAGATTCCAGAACCGGCTCGCCGCGGGATAAACTGGTTTTAAGCACCCGTGTATCCAGTGCCTTAATATCGGTAAAGGCACCTGCCGGCACGCTGCCCAGCGGCCAGTCAGCCACTTTCATCATCTGTGGCGCAAGCGGTGTTCCTAAATCCACATCGGTGGCTGCCACTACTACCTTGCTAGACTGCACTGTGGCCTGCTTATTTACCCAGCGCGATGCAAGCACGACTGCCCCCAGCCCTATGATTATCGAAATAATCACCATCAGAAAAGCTCTTGGATTTTTCATTTGGAAACCCCTTTTTCTCTATTTTGTTTTTTCATTTTCATTTCTTACCGTCTTAATTTCCATATTTTCCATGCATGGCTAACGTCATCTTAATCATGCGTAAAATAGTTGTTCCAAGCCCAATCCAGCAGCTCTTTAGTCATCTCGGCCTGCTTGCCTTCGTAACGCGATATGTCCCTCAACTGCTCCAGAATGTCACGCGGAATACAAGCCGACAGTGCTTTACCTGACTTGTAATGATGCTCATGCAACAGGTAATTAAAGCCATCTTCGCTAAACGGTATGCTCAGTTCCACACATACCTGCTGCGTGATACGGCGATACTCTTCTTCGCTGAGTGCGCCAACATAGATCTTGTAGCCAAGCCTGCGCAGAAAGGCCTCATCCGCTAATTTGCTCGGTGCGATATTGGTGGAGAACACGACGATCACATCAAACGGGATCATGAATTTTTTACCCGTATGCAAGGCCAGATAATCAACGCGGCGATCCAGAGGCACAATCCAGCGATTCATGATATCGACTGCCGGCGCGAGCTGACGGCCAAGATCATCGATAATCAGCAAGCCGTTATTGGCTCTTACCTGCGGTGGTGCCTGATAGAATCTCGCACCCTCATCAAAATCAAGATCCAGCATGGAGAGCGTTAATTCGCCACCGGTTTTAATCACCGGCCGGTGACATAATACCCAGCGTGAATCCGATGCAAGCCGGCGATCAAGCACAAAACCGGTCTCATCAGTATCGCTCTTTGGCAGCAAAGGAATATGCACCAACGGGTCATAAACCTGAATAATTTCGTTATCGACAACAATCGCATGCGGGATGGCGACATCTCCGTTAAGCAAACCTGCCAGATGCTCCGCAATGTAGGTTTTTCCGCTACCGGAGGGACCATATACAAAAATCGCGCGCCCTGAATTCATTGCAGCGCCAAACTGCCGCAAAATCCCTTCCTTGACGACCAGGTTGCCAAATACTTCCACCAGCCGGTCTTTCGTCACTTGCATATCCATAATCGACTGCGCACGCACTTGCTTGATATAGGCATCCAGGCTGACTGGCGCCGGCCCTACATATTGGCTTTTACGCAGATAATCTTCACCGCGTTCACGACCCAGCTCGGTTAAATTGTAGGAAATGGCGGTTTCAGCCTCGCCGCTACGCATCACCTCACACATGTATTCCGTGCGTAAAAAAGACAGTACTGGTTCCAGTACTGCCATTGAGAGTTTGGTAGACTTGATTAAATCCTGCAGGCGCATTTGCCCGCGCAGAAATAAAGTCTTGGTGATGAGTTCTACAAGAAATTGGAAACCAAGCCCCGTTTCTTCTATGGTATGGGGAGCCGTCGGCAGCTGTACATGACGCCGCTCTACACTGGGCCTGGTATTCCGCTCTGAAAACAGGCTATTTATTTTCGCTTCGCTCATCATGGTTTTTTCAATCTTGGTTGTTTTTTTATACCCTGATTTCACTGGATATAAACCGGGTTAAAACTAAAAGTCCCGCTAATCGCTAACCATCATTTTCAAATGATGAATCATTACAGCTCAAATTCGTTTTAAATCACTATTAATTACATACGCTGCCAAACCAGGTAACCCAAAGTACCTATCGTAATCGCTACCGCGTATGGCAACTGCCCTACGGACAGCGGCATGTCGTTCATTAACGGTGGCCGTCCTGCACTCATTCTTAACAACCCGCCAAACAGCATTATCCTGATATTCAGCAGCAGATTCAAAAACTGTTTCGACCATAATGCCGCTGCCAGCGCGATTGCACCGCCGGTAATCAAGGTTGCAATCAAAGCACCGATCAGATCACCGGGCCCTAAAAATACACCAACCATGCCCATCAGTTTCACATCACCGGCACCCATCGCACGCAGCAGATAAACCGGCAGCAGCACGGCAAGCCCTAGTACCAATCCTTTGAATGCGGCCAACCAGCCTAAGCCCCCCGGAATCTCACTATTAAATCCATAGCCGCCGGGCAGCAATCCATTCAACCCTAAACCAAGCACGACACCTGCCAGAACCAGGCGGTTAGGAATGCGATGACTGCGTATGTCTTCGCGCGTTGCCAGCAACAGCAGCACGGCCAATACCATTAGCGCCAATAATCCTGTTAATTCCGCTGTCATTTCATACGCTCAAACAGTCTTTAAAACCAATCGGTTTAACTGCAAGTAATAATTGCTGTGGTACCCAATGCCTCAGCTACACTTTTAAATCTTCCGCAGACGCGGTCGCCCACTACATCCACTGAAGCGATAATCACCAGCGCAATCAGCGAAGCGAGCATTACATACTCTATAGATGTCACACCCCGTTCATCCTGCCACCAGCTTTTAACCATTTCACATAAGCGATTCATCGTCATCCCTTTTGTTTTCGGCAGCCAAATCTGACCAAAATAACGAGTGCAACAAAAACAGCAATCAATTCATCAGGTACTGCTCTGTATTTTTTTTCAAGCTATTTTTTGATGGCGATATAGCCCAAATATCCATACCGCCATCAAAACAGTGCAATAAGGCCTTAGGACAAGGCATTCGCAACCTTGTTGAAGGTTAAGTTAACATCCTGGCCTACCAATGAAACCGCACCGATAATGACCACCGCAATCAAAGATGCAATCAATGCATATTCGATAGCAGTCACGCCCTCTTCATCACGAACAAAACGTTGAATACCCGCATATAGTTTTTTCATCATTCATCTCCTCTTATTAAAAAACACTTTATTGCTACGAAACTGCATTAGATTAACCAATCATTCACCCGTGCTATCATGGTTTCGAAACCGCAATGGATTTAAGGGCTACATCACAACACAGCTACAATCTACCGCAGTCATGATTTAACTCATATACGTGCTAACCCCTATTACAAAAGCGGTATCAGCGCGATCCGGCAGAACAATAGATAAAGTTGTGCGCTTACATCCTCTGAGCCAACAAACCGGCTTTTCGATGTTTGCAGAAAATAATCAACTCAGGGTCGTTAGCAGTGGAAGCGCAGCACAGCACCGGGGGCTGAACTGGCCAGTGGGATAACAGAATGCTTACCTAGCGTGTTTTATGCTGAATCCGGTACGCGATTGCATTCAGCCTCGCATCAATCCCGGGATAATAACTGTCCGGCAGTATCAAAGCTTTGCCGGTTTCAGAACCAAGACGGAGTTTGCGTAATTCTTTTTCCAGGGCATCCAGCTCCGGCATGGTTTCAGGTGCCGCAAGCTGTCGCAGAAATTCAATGCGAATCAGCTGCCTGTCGCGCTGTACAAGTATGTAAGCGCTCGCATTCTTCATGGTTTGCAATGCTTCGGCGGCATGTCCTTCTGCCAGTTGCAGGCGTGACAGCGTAATGATTGCATCAACGTGGTAAGGATTCGCCTTCAGGCTTTGGCTCAGAACCTGATGCGCTTTCCTGTAGGCAAAACCGGCATCAAAAGCCGCATGATGCCTGATCAGGATTCTCGCCTCGCGCACGCCGGTTTCTGCATCGTTTGCATTAAGCGCACGTACTGAATCAAATCGCTGCAATGTCTGCTCAAGCAAGCTGCGGTAAGAATCTGCATCCATCGTACGCGTGAATGCGACATCGGCGAGTGCCAGCTCCGCTGTCTGCAATAGGGTTTCCTGCGAGATTCTTTCCTGTGGCTGCATCAGGGTGATTAACTCAGCAAGTTTATAAACACTGAATTGATCAGACAGCAGATTCTCTATCGCTACATTACGCTGCTTATTGATCGACCTGCCAAGTACGTGCGCACCATACGGCAGAAAAATCAGCAAAACAATGCAACCGATGGCTAGATACTTGAAGAATGGGTTAATTCTATTGGCATTAAAAACATGCAGCACCCGTGCTTTTTCGCTTAATTGTGCAGCGCGTGCAAGATAAAGGCCTGCGAGTATATTCATGAATGCCAGGTAAAAAATAAAATTTACAAACGCATGTACGAATAGCGCCAGAACCCCCGTCATCAAGGCCGCACTTTCAAAAGCTGCCAAGTCTGCCGCCTGCCGCAAGCTGCGTCTTAGCTGGTTGCACACACCATACAATATGCCTATCTGCAGCAATAAAGCAGGAATGCCGCCTTCTATCGCCAGTTGCAGATAGTCATTATGGGCAAAGAAACCGGCCGTACTGTTCTCTAGCGGCACCCGGTATGCTGGATAATAATTAACAAAAGTACCCCAGCCACTGCCGAAGACAGGGTGCGCCAGCAGCATTTTCATGCCTGACTGCCACAGCAGCAGCCGGGCGGCGGTCGAGGGGTCATGATTTAACTGAAAGGTACGGTCAGCGATGCTTGCATTTAACAACATGGCGCTGCACAGGTATGCCGTCACTGTCAGCAGTATTAGGATGACCATCTGCTTTCTGGATGTATGATTACGATAGGCTGCCCACAGAAAAACCGGCAGCAGCAATAGCCATGCTGTCATGCCGCCGCGTGAAGTGGTCGCGAAAAGCGCGGTACTGATGATAAACAAGGCAGCACTTATCATGATGCGCTTCAAGCGATAGCGGCTGTTTTCAACGGTTAACAGCACAAAGGCCGCAGGAAACCACAGCAGATTCATGAGTGCGGCAAAGACATTTCGATCCTGGAAGGGACCCTGCGCATAGCCGTAACCGACATGATGAACAACCTGCCAGATAGCCCATAGCGCGAGCACCACCCCCAGCAGGAAAAGCAATGTCCGCAAATAGCGCCATGTTTCAGCAAAGGTCGATGTATTGGTCGCAAACAGATACATGACCGGCAACCCTGCCAATATCGCCAAAGTCATCAGCGCGGTTTCGGGTACTGCGCTGAGCAAGCCTGCAACAAATAGCCACAGCAAATAAAGCAGCATCAGCGTCGACATTGCATAAGCCTTGAATGCTTGCCGCGCGAATGCAAGCTGACATCCTGCTACGCCGGCAGCCAGCAAGAACATGGCCGTGACTGCGCTGCCGGTATACCAGAAGCCAGATAAAATGAGTTCGGCCAGAAATAACAGGTAAATGAACTGACGGGAATTCATGACGTTGGATGTTTTAGGCGGTTAGGTAACTTTATCAAAATAAACGTGCTCACGGCCTCATGCGGCAACCATCGGTTTATGAATGCTACCACCGTTGCATCGCTACTTGAAATCATTCTTTCGTGCCGCGATTAAACACATTAACCATAGACAAAAAAAAACTTCTCTCTTAGACTTGGTATCAGCGATTGCAACCTTATGGTAATTCTGAAGGAATATCAGTTGATCAGCCAATATTCAGACCTGAGTTTTCAAACACTGTTTAACACAGTGTCTAACGCGATGCTGCTGGTGAACGATGCAGGACAGATCATTCAGGCCAACCCTACGGCACAGCTATTATTAGGTTACCCTTTAGAAACTATTATTGGCCTGGAAGTCGAATCGCTGATACCGCAGCGCTACCGTGAACATCACCGCCACTATCGGAAAGCATTTAACGACAACCGGGAAACACGCCCTATGGGCAGTGGCAATACACTGAGCGTACTGACTCGAGATGGCAGGGAGCTGAACGTACACATTGGCCTGAGCCCATTGCATGGCGAGATAAAAACTTACACGCTGGTCACACTGCATGTTGTCGACAGGCGACGACAGGCCGAGGAAGATTTAAGGATCAGTGAGGAACGGCTGCGTTTTGCAAGGGAAGCCGCCAATCTGGGTGTTTTTGACCTGGATGCCAATTTTAACATCCTGTACTGGGATGACCGCATGCATGAACTATGGGGGCTGGATGCAGGCAGCCCTCTCAACAAAAGACAGCTCCTGTCGGCGATACACCCGGAAGATATTGCATTAAGGCAAGCGGCGCTTGAACACGCGGCAGACCCTGATGGCAACGGCAGATACCATGCAGAATACCGCGTTATGAATTTCAAAGATGGCAGCGAACATTGGGTAGCCGCCGTTGGCAGAATGCATTTTCACGATGGCCAAGCTACCCGTCTGGTAGGGGTGGCACGTGATATTACAGAGCAAAGGTCTCTTGAAAAAAAACTGCAGGAGCAGCGTGACGAAGCGGAACAGGTGTTTACACAGCAGGTAGCGGCGCAAACCGCCTCGGCAATCGCGCATGAACTCAATCAGCCGCTGGCTGCCATTTCTGCTTACAGTGAAGTTGCCCTGCACGCTCTGGAAAACAATTCTATTGATACCGAAAAACTGAAACGCGCACTTGAGGGCTGCGTTAAACAAGCGCAGCGTGCCGGCAACAGCCTGCACGAGCTGCTGGCTTTCCTGCAAAAAGGGGATCTGGTCAAAAACCATCTCAATATCAATGATGCAGTGAGAGAGGCTCTCAATATTGCAAAAAGCAGCGGCTTTGGGAATTTCCGCAGCACGCTGAATTTAGAAAAAAACATCCGCCCTGTACTTGGCAGCCGAACCCATGTCATCAAAATCCTGGTCAATCTGTTAAGAAACGCGGTAGAAGCGATGCAAAGTTCTGGCATATCCGCCTCTGCTATCACCATTAAAGTGCGTACCAATACAGAAACCAATATGGCGCATGTTTCAGTACAGGACTACGGCCCAGGGCTCGCACCCGATGTTGCAAAACGTATGTTTGAACCTTTTTTCACAACCAAATCTAGCGGGATCGGCCTAGGTCTTGTGATTAGCCGCGCCCTGGCAGAGGCCAACGGTGGCCAGCTATGGGTAGAACCAAGCACCAAACCCGGCACGACATTTCATTTCACGCTGCCTTTTGCACCATCAATCAACGGAGCTTTAGCTTAGGCGCATTTTAACCTTTCCCACATCACGGCAATAGCTCAAAATCCGCATTTCAAATAGTGCGTAACAGGCGCTTAATTGATATTATCCATACTAATCAACAAAGGCCTGTTCCAATGAACACATATCAGCAAATTCAACCGGATGATTTAGTCGCCATGCTTTCATCCGGCCCAGTATTACTCGTCGATGTACGAAATGATGACGAAGTGGCACGCGGCATCATCGAAGGTGCTATTCACATCCCCCTGGCTCTGCTCCCGCTTCAGTGCGATGCGCTTAACAAAGCTGCATCTATCGTATTCTACTGTCATAGCGGCGTGCGCTCGGCACATGCGGCAGCCTTTGCAATCAGCAAAGGGCATAAAAATGTATACAACCTGTCGGGCGGGGTTCTAAGCTGGGCCAGGGCAGGTTTCCCCTTTGTGCCAAACAGCAGCACGCCTAAAGCTTAAAGCCCTGAATATTCAAGGCTAAAAAATTAAAGAAAAGAGACATCATGCAGTTTAATAAGGAAGTAGATGCCAGTGGCCTGAATTGTCCGCTGCCAATTTTGCGCTGTAAAAAAGGCTTAAGCGACATGGCTCCGGAACAGGTGCTGAAAATAATAGCGACCGATCCCGGCTCGGTAAAAGATTTCAAAGCATTCTGCGTACAGACAGGGCATGAACTTCTGCAGCTTGAAGAACATGATCAGTCATTCACTTTTTATATTAAGAAGCGTGTGGCTTGATTCCAGTTTCAGCAACTTGACCCAAACAAAAAGGTGCCCATGGGCACCTTTTTGTTTGGCTGTAGATCAGATTCCAGCGCTTTATTTAAGTTTTGATAACTGCGCCAGAAGCTTCTCCAGGCTTGCACCAAACTCGGCCACACGGCCTTCTTCCTGCTCAACCACGGCCGCCGGAGCGCGCGCTACAAAACTCTCGTTATTCAGTTTCGCATTGGCCTTGCTGATTTCATTTTCAAAGCGCGCAATCTCTTTGCCCAAACGCTCTTTTTCAGCCGCAATATCAATTTCAACTTTAAGCATGAGCTTAAAGTCATCCACCAGCATCACCGGTGCATCGGCTTCTGGCAAATCAGCCACAATCGTGACCTCTTCCAGCTTGGCTAGCGCTTTCAAATAAGGGGCATATTTTGCCAGTTTATCTGCATCACCCGCTGCAATCAGCGGCACACGTGCCGCCGGTGAAATACCCATCTCGCCACGCAGGCTGCGGCATGCATCTACCGCTTGTTTCAGCAAGGTCACCCAAGCCTCATCAACCGCATCAATTTTGTTCGGCTGTGATTTCGGGTAGACTTCCAGCATGATGCTTGGGCCGGTGCGGCCACTCATCGGACCAATGGTCTGCCAGATTTCTTCAGTGATAAACGGCATGATCGGGTGTGCCAAACGTAAAATAGTTTCTAACACACGTAACAAAGTTCGGCGCGTTGCGCGTTTTTCGGCATCAGTGCCATTCTGGATCTGCACTTTAGCCAGCTCCAGATACCAGTCACAGTATTCATCCCACACAAATTCATAGATCGATTTCGCCGCCAGGTCAAAACGGTAATCCGCAAACGCGCGTTCTACATCAGCCTCGGTACGCTGCAAAATACTGACGATCCAGCGGTCAGCCTGACTAAAGCTTAAATAGCCTTCCGGCTTGGTTTTGCAATCTTCCAGACCATTATCCTGGCCTTCTGTATTCATGAGCACAAAGCGCGTGGCGTTCCACAATTTGTTGCAGAAATTACGGTAACCATCGCAACGCTGCAGATCAAACTTGATGTCGCGGCCAGGCGAAGCCAGTGCCGCGAAGGTAAAACGAAGCGCATCCGTGCCATAAGCCGCAATGCCTTCCGGAAACTCTTTACGCGTGCGTTTCTCGATCTGTTCGGCCTGTTTCGGGTTCATCAAACCGGTGGTGCGTTTTTTGATCAGGTCATCCAGGCCAATGCCGTCAATCAGATCGATCGGGTCCAGCACATTGCCTTTGGATTTACTCATCTTCTGGCCTTCGGCATCGCGGATCAGCCCATGCACATACACATGTTTGAACGGGATTTTGCCGGTGATATGTGTGGTCATCATGACCATACGCGCCACCCAGAAGAAAATGATGTCAAACCCGGTCACCAGCACGCTGGAAGGCAGGTATTGCTGCAAGGCCACATTGGCTGCATCTTTCTCCGCATCGCCGGTCCAGTCCAGGGTTGAGAACGGCCATAATGCAGATGAATACCAGGTATCCAGCACGTCGTTATCGCGCGTGAGGTTGCCGGTGTAGCCGTCTTTAGCCGCCAAGACTTTAGCTGCAGCTTCATCATGCGCTACATACACCTGACCGCTGTCGCCGTACCATGCCGGAATCTGGTGCCCCCACCATAACTGGCGTGAAATACACCAATCCTGAATGTTATTCAGCCACTGGTTATAAGTATTCACCCAGTTTTCCGGGTAGAACTTGATCTCACCGCTTGACACGACATCCAGCGCTTTTTGCGTGATGGATTTGCCATCGGCTGCCGGTTTGCTCATTGCTACGAACCACTGATTGGTCAGCATAGGCTCGATCACCACACCGGTGCGGTCGCCGCGCGGCACTTTTAACTTATGTTTATCCACTTTAACCAGATAACCCTGTGCCTCAAGATCAGCCACCACCTGCTTGCGTGCCGCAAAACGTTCCAGACCTTGATACGGCGCCGGTGCCGCTTCGTTAACGAAACCTTCTAAATTCAATATGCCTATCATTGGCAGCTTATGACGCTGACCCACTGCATAGTCGTTAAAGTCATGTGCGGGCGTGACTTTCACTACGCCGGTGCCGAATTCTTTATCGACATATTCATCGGCAATAATCGGAATTTCACGGTCGCATAACGGCAGCTTAACGTTTTTGCCAATCAGGTGCTTGTAACGCTCATCTTCAGGATGCACCATCACGGCCACGTCACCCAGCATAGTTTCCGGACGCGTCGTTGCAACGGTTAAACTGCCGGAGCCATCGGCTAATGGGTAGCTGATGTGCCACATGGAGCCGTCTTCTTCTTCCTGCACCACTTCCAGATCAGAAACCGCGGTACCCAGTTTTACATCCCAGTTCACCAGGCGTTTGCCACGATAAATCAGCCCTTCGTTATACAGGCGCACAAAAGTCTCGGTCACGGTTTTATTGAGGCCTTCATCCATCGTGAAGCGCTCGCGCGACCAATCCGGTGAAGTGCCTAAACGACGCATCTGTCTGGTGATGGTGCCGCCTGAATATTCTTTCCACTCCCAGATTTTTTCGAGGAATTTTTCACGGCCCAGGTCATGGCGGGAAACACCCTGCGCATCCAGCTGACGTTCCACTACAATCTGCGTCGCGATACCGGCATGATCGGTTCCCGGTTGCCACAAAGTGTTGTCGCCGCGCATGCGGTGGTAACGCGTCAATGCATCCATCAGGGTCTGGTTAAAGCCATGCCCCATATGCAAGGTACCGGTCACATTAGGCGGCGGCAGCAGAATACAGAAGTTGTCTTGTTTAGATTGGTCTAAACCGGCAGCATAGTAGCCTTTGCCCTCCCAGAATTCATACCATTTGCTTTCTATGGTTTTGGGGTCAAAGGATTTAGCTAACTCTTTAATTTCGGACATTTTTTGAGAGGAATATTCAGTTGTAATAGCGCGCTATTTTAACACAGGCCGCAGGCAGTATTACGATGCCAGATTGCTAATCAGAACTGAAAGCACCGCAGCAAGGCAAAAAAGTGAAAAATGTATCCAAGCCCAGTGTTGATAATGCTGCCGCAATGCATGCGGAGAAATACCCGATATCATAAACAGGCGTTTATTGGCAGGCTTTGCAATCAGATGCACCTCGCTTTGCAGTCGCTGCGTATGTCTGGAGCGTGCTTCTGCATACGCACTTTCACGCGCAAGCTCCCACTCATGCATATCAATCTCACCATCCCTATTCAGATCAAATTGCTGCAACAGTCTGGCTTTTGACTGCTTAAGTTGTGTAATTAGCCTGCCTGCATCTTTATGAATTTCAGCTTCAGTATTGGTCTGGCTACCGGTATCCAGATCGCCCAGCACATAAACCGGGCTATCCGCAAATAATACGTCTTCAATATATTTATGGCCATGCTGCTCTACCACATAGCGGCTGGCAGCGAACACCTCTGCACCTCTGGGGTCTATCCTGCAGATACCGGTATCATCCTGCATTTCAAACAGCTGTTCACTGATGCAGTAATCTGCCAGGCGCCACATATAGTTTGTATCACGGCTATAAATCCATAATCTGAACCATACGCACTCAACACCGCGAATCGGGCTGCGCGCAGGCGTGACGCTTTTAGATGTACCGAACAGCTCAACGTAGCCCTGGGCAGCAGATGCAATGGTAGAAACAGGAATTTCGGACATACCCAGCAGACGCTTGAAATTAAACGCCCACGCCAGTATTGCAATCAGCGCACCGAAAACAAAAACTATCGGTAACTGATGAATGTGGTGGCTGCGAAAATCCAGAAAAACACCGGCCAGCAGCAGCCCGGCGTAAACGCACAAAGCCAGCGGATTCAGGTAATAACTGCTTAGTTGCCGCACTGACTGTAAATTATTTTGCGTTAAAGCGCTGGCTGACATCAATATCTGCCAGCTCAGCACTGGCAAACTGCAATAAATCTGCTTTGATGAACCCAAACAATCTGGCAACGATTAAATCCGGAAACTGCTGGATGCGCACATTATTGATATAAACACTGTCGTTATAAAACTCGCGGCGGTCTGCAATCTGGTTCTCAAGGCCGCTGATACGCGTTTGCAGCATCAAAAAATTCTGGTTGGATTTTAAATCAGGGTAATTTTCGGCTACGGCAAACAGCCCGCCCAAACCCGCACGCAGCATGCCCTCGGCCTGGCCCAGCGCGGTGACATCATGATGTTCACTTGCCGCATCCACCTGCCGGCGTGCCTGAATCACTTTTTCAAGCGTGGCCTGCTCATGCTGCATGTACTGCTTGCAAGTGTCGATCAGCTTGGGCAGCTCGTCATTACGCTGCTTCAAAAGCACATTGATATTCGACCAGGCTTTTTCTACATTATTCCTGATACTGACCAAGCTGTTATAGGTCATTACAAAATACAGCAAAATTACTGCCAATACTATCCAAGCCACCATCTGAAAGCCCCTCCCCGAAAACTGATAATTTTTCGAATAGTATAACTTAGGTTTGGCAGCCCTGGATTTCCTGCATTCTTAAGCATTCAGCAGCAATGGTCCCGCTTTGTCCCAATAGCGTGAAAAACGCTGCAAGCGCTTATCACTCATTTCAACATGCACTAATTTATCTACCGGCTGCCATTTGGTTAAGAAAGGTGCCAGTATCTCTTTAATCCTGGTGTTTGGCGTGGCCTGTGTAATCAACTCGCCCACATTCCTTTGCATCAGCACGTCATAGGTATCGCCGACCCAGACCTCAACATTCATCATCTCACTCAGGCAGTCCATCACAAACTGCAATCGATTCAACGGCCAGTCACCATGCAATTGCGGATCAAATACAAAGATTTTAGGGAAAGGCTGGCTCAGTACGCTATTGTTTGGCGACAGCATTTCATCATGCACGTAGACCGCTACCGCTTTATGCATAGAGGCCGTACTCATCGGCACCGGCTTCAATGGATATCGCTTTGCATCAGTTCGTGCAGGCTGCGTGAACAAGCGCGCCTGCAATGTTTCATAACTGGCATCAAACGGACAAGCAGCCGTACATCCGGCACAATATTTCTCACCGGTATAGCGTGCCAGATTTTCTTTGTTAAAGTAATATGGTTTAGAGCTGAATGTCGATGCGACCCACTGCCACGATAAATGATTGCTGGCCATGGAACCATCGAGCAAATGCGCTTCAAACCAGTCAGCGGCTTCGCGCCAGTCAATTTTAAGGTGATGCACGATATAGCTCGCCAGCCACATGCGCGCATGGTTGTGTACATAACCTGTAGTCAGCAAATCCTCAATAAAAGCATCCATGCAGGGCAAACCGGTTTTACCCTGCCTGACCGCATCTGTTAACGGGGCATATTCAAGCGCAACCTTGGGCGGCTCCATCTCGCTGTAGATTGCATTGCCGCGCGTAGACCACACCTGATGCCAGTAATCGCGCCAGGCAAGCTGCATCAGAATATTTTCAGCTGTCAGCCCGAACTTGCTTTTAATAGCCGCAAAAGTCTCGTTTAAAGTCAGGCAGCCGTATCTGAGATAAGGTGAAAGATGCGTAACTGACCCATTCAGGAAATTACGGTTGCGGCCATAGGCAACCGCATCAACGTTATTGAGCTTACCCAGCGCCTTTGAACGCCCGCCCGCCCATTCAGCTTTAAGATCCTCACCTCTGGCATTTGGAAATATGCGCTTAACGTAGTGCAGACGTTCCATGCGATCATTAGGGATGGTTAGCTTTAGTGCAGGTTTCATGAAATTTTCTCCTACTTTCTTATCGCTAGTTTACTATTTTTTGCCACCTGAACGGGTGGTGTCGGCTATTAATTTTCTAATATACATTCCAAAATTACATGCAATAATAGCCTTGTTATGTATAGAATTAACATCAAAATCAGAATCTTGTTAAAAGGAACAGCATGATAGAACCGATGTGGGTGTGGGCAGTGTTGGGCATAGTGCTACTGGCAGCCGAAATGATGATTACCGGTACTTTATTTACGCTATGGTTCAGCATTTCGGCATTATGTGTGGCCATTATGCTGTGGCTGTTTCCTGACACGCCTTACGCCATTCAATTCACGGTTTTTGCTGTATTATCCCTGGGGGCACTGGCCATCTGGCGGCGCTATTACAAAAAAACCGATACCAGCTACCGCGTTGGTCAGGCACAAGGTGAAGAAATAGGCCGTGTCGGCACTGTCATTACGGCAACCAGCCCTACGCATAACGGAACGATACGTTTTGCACAAGGCTTGATGGGTAGCCGTGAATGGATTGCACTCTCAGACGAGCCAATTGAAGTTGGCGTCGATGCGGCAGTAGTGGCCGTTGAAGGCAATGCGCTAAGAATTGCAAAAATAATTAATAATTAAATTAAGGAAATGAAATGACTGAATTTAGCTTTGTACTGATATTTTTAGTAATTGTCGCCATCGTCAAGGGGGTGCGTATCGTGCCGCAGGGTGAAGAATGGGTCGTTGAACGTCTGGGTAAATTTGCCGGGGTGCTCACACCAGGCCTGCATGTCATCAACCCTATTTTCACTAAAGTAAGCTACAAGGTTACAACCAAAGACATTATTCTGGACGTGCCCGAGCAGGAAGTGATTACACGCGATAACGCCGTGATTCTGGCGAATGCGGTTGCCTTTATCAAGGTAACAAAGATTGACCGCGCTGTTTACGGTATCGAGAACTTCCGTGAAGCAATGCGCAATATGGTGCAGACCAGCCTGCGTTCGATCATCGGCGGCATGGATTTAAATCAGGCGCTGACTTCACGTGACCGCATTAAAGCAGAGCTGAAATCCGCCATTGCCGATGAAGCGCTGGATTGGGGCCTGACTGTTAAATCAGTGGAGATCCAGGATATCAAACCATCACACAACATGCAGGAGGCGATGGAAAGACAAGCCGCCGCTGAACGTGAACGTGTGGCTGTGGTGACAGAAGCAGAAGGTGCGAAACAATCCCTGATCCTGAACGCAGAAGCCCGCCTGGAAGCGGCGCGCAAAGATGCTGAAGCGCAGATGGTGGCAGCGAAAGCCTCAGCTGAATCGATTAAATTCATCACCGAAGCCGTTAAAGAAAACAACTCATCCGCCATGTTCCTGCTCGGCGACCGCTACATTACCGCTTTGCAAACTATGTCAGCTTCTGAAAACAGCAAAATTGTAGTGATGCCAGGGGATTTGGTAGGTGCGGTTAAATCATTGGTTGGCGGAAAATAGTTCTAATTCTTCCTCCTAAAAAAGGGGGAAGTTAAGGGTTTAAACTCATATTACGCTTCAGCCCCACCCGCCCCCTAACAAGGGGATGGAGCGTTACTCACCACAGACAACGCAAGCAGGGTCTTTACTCAGCTTGATTGTCCGCCACTCCATGGCAAGGGCATCCAGCAGCAGCAGCCGCCCCTGCAAACTCTCGCCGATATCCATCAGCAACTTCAAGGCCTCTGCTGCCTGACAGGTACCAATCATACCCACCAGCGGCGCAAACACGCCATTGGTCGCGCAGCGCAGCTCGGTGTCTTCGCCGTTATCGGGAAACAGGCAATGGTAGCATGGACTAAGAATCGAGCGCATATCGTATACCGTAACCTGCCCTTCGAAACCGATCGCAGCTCCTGAAACCAGCGGCTTTTTCAAATCCACACACAGCTTATTCAAAGTGTAACGGGTAGCAAAGTTGTCACTGCAGTCCAATACGACATCAGCCTGTGTAATCAGCCTTGCGAAATCAGCTTCGGTGGATTTTTCACAAATGGTATTAACCTGCGCTTCCGGGTTAATTTCCAACAGCGTTTTCTGTGCCGAGATCGCTTTATTAATACCGACAGCAGCAGTTGTATGCACAATCTGGCGCTGCAGATTGGTTAAATCCACGACATCAAAATCACAGATCGTAATCGTACCTACGCCAGCCGCAGCAAGGTACAAAGCGGCCGGTGAACCCAAACCTCCGGCACCGATCACTAATGCGTGGCTATTGACGAGCTTATCCTGCCCTTCATAACCGATCTGCGGCAGAAGGATGTGGCGGCTGTAACGGAGGAGTTGGTTATCGTTCATAAAATCTTAATGCAGCTGGCCTGCTTCAATCATTGCGTTGTAAAGTACAAATGGCGAGATCCAGGTGATGATATGGTCAAACTCACCATTCTCGCCATTATTTCCGGCTTCATGACTGATAAAAATTGTATCGATATCTAAATTCTCATCCTCATCGGCACCGCCTGATGCAAGCCTGCCTGATGGCCCAAGTGAATATATTACGGCAACGACATTGTTGGCCAGATTAACCTCATCGGTACAGCTTGCCGCAGCGGAGGATGCGCAAACCCTGATATCGGGCTGCAATCCTGCAATACCAACGGCCCCCATATCACCTGTTGTGGTGAAATCAGGTGTCGCGGCACCGCCGGCACTAAACTGCGTTACGGCATAGCGTAAAGGGTTACCCCACCCATCCAGGGCAAACCCCTGGGTATCGGTTGGCTGTATGCCCAACGTCGCCGCTGGCAGAAAACCTGCCTGCTGCGCGCACAGACCGCCTGCTGAAGGGTTGGCAGCGCCCTGATCATCAGGAAACAGCGCTGTTCCATTTCGTGTAGCAGGACAAGGCAGTCGACCCTGCGTCTGTGCGTAGCCGATCAAAGACTTTTTAGAAATCTCAAGCAGGTTTTCCGTTTGCAGCTGCGCCTGCTGCTGTCGCTGCACTTGGACTGGCATCAGTAAAGCACCGAGTACAAACCCAAGAATCATCAGCACTACAGCCATTTCCACTAAAGAAAAGCCGGCGCTGGATTTGAAATTTAGTCGCATATTCATGGAGCTACAATGATTACCTGGTCATTATAAGTGGAATGTCTGGGTGTGCCTGCACCATCATACACAAAATCATTATCGGCATTCTCAATACTATCTAAATAGTCATCAGCGTTGCTTGACGGGCGAGATTGCACAACCCCTGGCCTCGCCTGTGTTTCAGGTAGTGCCCGCCCTGTCCCGATCACCACTGCATCTACATTATGTCTGGCACCTGCTGTCAACCCGGCTGTATTGCACCCGGGAACAGCACTGGTGCAGCCGCTGGCAATCGAATAATAAATATAATGCTGCCAGAAACTGGCCGTAAACCATTTAGGCAAGCTTGCCAATCCGGGGCTGGCATGCGAGCAACTGCTTCTGGGGCTGCTGAAATCACCATAGCCGATACAAGTCACAGTGCCGCTGCCGCCGCTACAGGCACCGGAAACATCGGTTACATCCGGGTTATTTGGCGTATAAGTAAAAGTAAAACTTCCGTTCGGGCTCGCGCCTGAACTGGTACAGCCACTGTCACTACAGGTGAATGCTTTAGCCGGCGGCGTGACTGTAGTGCATGAACCAGCCCCCGTACACGTACAGGTGTTATCAGAATGATCACAAGCACCTGTGCTTGAACTATAAGCAAAGGGAGTACTTGACGTAAACATGACGGCAGTCGTTGAAAAACTTAAGGTACAGGTTTGGTCTGACGCACAGGATGCAGAAGGCGGCTGCACAGGTAGAAATCCACTAAGCTCACCTTCTTTGCACACATTGCCGGTTTCGCCCAGCGTTGCCGCATAAGGATAAAAGCGACTAGCCGCTGATGTATTGCTGGATGCATAATAATTTTTCAATTGCTGCCTCGCCTCCTGCAGCGCCCTTTTTTCCACGGCATCCATCAATTCATCTATCGTGATATACGTCAACTTGTCATTAAAATAATACGGTTTGGCTACAGTGTTATCTATGCTGCTCAGATATCGACTGTCTTCGCCCATGATGAAATCTTCATCCTCATCATCATAATCAGCGTTGCTGTAGGTATTGTCGCCTATCCTGAGACTATCAAGATATTCACCGGGATTGGGTGCGGTTGAAGAGCGATTCTGTCCGGGCAGGGGCGCGCCCGGTGCAATGATAACCACAGCAACGCGATCGGATATGAGGTTGCCGTTTCTATCCAGCACCTTTAGCCACGGATGCTCAGGCGCATTGGCAATTCCCGGGTTAATGACCGGTTTGCTATCAGAGCCTTTGGTGCGGATCAGGTTGATGGAAACCGCAAACCACAAACGTTCAGAGTTACTATCCATTAGCTCCACACTTAGCCCCTGCTGTGGACTGATGCATGGCGCATCACCGGACAGCGGCAACTTACCGAGCAAATGACTAACGTTAAGGCTGTTTGTCACACAGTCGCTTTTACCATCATAATTAGGGTTACTTGTTTCTTTTCTATCAGGAAACGGCATAATGCCAGGCCAGCTTGGATGCGCCGCAGACCAGGAAATGAGCGCAGCTTTAGCCTCTTTCAGCGCCTGGAAAGTTTTATCATTCTGTTCTGCCTGCAGGTTTGAAGTATTCAGCGACTTTAATATAAAAGCGGCCGCGGCCAGCCCAAGGATAAATATCATTAATATCAGTACTGCGCCCTTCTGATGCAACTTCGGTGCATGACTGCGATGGCTGGACTCCGTGTTACGCATCACTGTCGTAGATCCTATTCAACGCTACCGCCGTCAACCACACCTTCTTCCAGTCGCAACTGTTTCTCTTTTTCCAGCAGCCTTAACTCTACGATCTGTCCCGTTTCAGGCGCATACTGCTGCCCTGCTTTCAAACGAACATTTTTGCCTGTTGCCGGAATCCTTACATTCAAACTATCCGACCCGTTCTTAGCCGGATTCTGCTGTTTAGTTAAGCGACCGATCTCAACATGATCCTGGGCGCTATTTTCCTGCACCGGCTTATTGTTGACCCATAACGTCGTTGCCCCGTCACTGCGCTTTACATAGCCCTGCAGCGTTATCGGCTCCGGCAGCTCATCGAGTGGGGGTTCTGTTAGCACGTTCTTCTGCGGGCTGGTAACGATCAGTTTCTGGTTCTGCCTCAGGATATCCAATCTTTTACGCTCAGCGGGACTACTGAATAAGCGACCGAAATCATCGTCCGGGGAAGTCTGTGCAGCAGTCTGTGCAGCAGTGGGTGCAGTCAGAAAAACCAGCAGAAAAATAAATAATCCAGACAGTTTATTCATACCGTTAGTGGCCGTTTCAAGGTGCAGGGGTTGCGTAAGAAGAAGCAGGCTCGCGTAGTGTAAGCCAGTCAAGTTCGCACTGCGCATGCAAGTTCGCAATGAGCTGATTGCTTAACTGGCTGCCAGCATTAAGTCTGATGATTTCGCAATCACGCAGAATAAACGGGGCAGCATTCCTACTATTCAATGCTTCCGTTAACTGCAGCAGATCGCCTTCATGCAGCATATCCAGCTCAAGCTTCATGACCGAGCGATTTAATGTGAATCCACCCAGGTTAGCGGCAAATGCCGGCATGTATTTTTCTTGCGGATTAATACTGTATTTGATGCCAAACAATTTTTGGGTTTTGTGCTGTTCGCGTAAATGTTCCACCCATTCTATACGCTGCTCCTCCCCCACAAAACCTTTGCTGATGAGCGTCTGATACTTGGGCAAGTACTCAGTAATCATCTCTTTTTCTGCCCCTGATAACTGATAACGCTGACGTGCCGCATTGAGCATATTCTGCTGGTTTTGCAGCGCAAGCTCCTGGGTTTTATTGAAATACCGGGCAAACCCAAACAGCAGGATTCCCCCGACAATCACCGCGCCCAGCGTAAGTAAGGGTGCCTGTAGTTTCTGCCAATCCTGTTTTTCCAGATTCATGGCTGTTTTACTCCGCCAGCATCAGATAACGCCTGATCAAGCACAGGTTTGAGTATGACTTTCAATTTAAAATATGCAGGCGGTTTCTGTGCGGATTGCTCATCGGCAGTACTGCCTTGTAAATCAGCAAAAGAGCTGACATTGACGGGCTCCTGCAATATTTCTACCACTGCAACCCTGACGTCTGCTTTTATATTTGCAGCATAACTGTTCACTGTATTAAGCGCAGCACGGTAATCTCCACTGAAACCGGCAATCTCAGCCGTTACAAAGCCAACCTCATAAAGTGCTGTAGCATCTGTCGGCAACGTCATATTTGCATTTGACTGGGCATTATTCGCAGCAGATGATGCCGGTACCGGCATGGATTTGTCATCATCTTTCACGTTGCCATCACTGCTTAACATCCAGCGCAGCCTGTCCAGCTGCACATTATTGAAAGAACCCTGGCTGGACGAATCAAGTGCTGCACTCAATACCTGCATCATGCGGCGCGGCGACTTCGGGTAAGCTGCGATTCGCTTATCGAGCTCAACAGCAATCTGTAAATCATTGGCGCCGATAGACGTAACCGGGTAACTCTTAGCCACGTCACTATAGCGATGCTCCTGCACTATCGTGTCCTGTAGAGCCTGGTCATAGGCTGTTTGGTTACTCAACCCTTGCACAAACACCCATGCAGATACAAACACGCCTAGAACACCAGCCGCCACCGTTGCAATCCTGATCACCTGCCTGAGCTGCCTGAACCGGAAACCTTTTGTAAGTTTTTCAGGTGCGAGGTTATCAACCAGATTGCCATTCGCCAGCAACTGCATATGCAGTAGTTCCGGCATATCCTTCAGCATATCCAGGGGCAGGCCCAGGCTCTTTGCCATTTCTGAAGTATTGATATCCAGGCAATCCAGCCCCTGTTCCTGGCTGATGGCCTGTGAAATTTGCTGTGTAGTCCCATCAGCGCTTACCAGCGCCAGGCTCATACGCGTTTCCAGAGAAATGAAACGCTTGCTCATCAGATAAAGCCGTGTTTTTTCAGTTTCTACCAGGTAAAAGTAGGCCAGCTTGCTGACATCTTCCGGCACATTCGGCACCAGGCGGCTCATGCTTAAGCGCCCGTTATAAAAATAAGTCTGGCGCAAGCCGGATGACAGCCGCTCGCACAGCAGGATATCGGAGGCCGTCAATTTAAACTGTTTAATCAGCAGCTTGCTTAACATCGGCAGCAGGTAAATACCCACCAGCTGCGCATCTATCCGCTGAATCACGCCTATCCAGCCCTCGATGAACTCATCATTATTCAAGGCAACAAACAGATAATGGTCATCCTTACGCTTGTCTTTATCCCGGCTGACAAAGTGCGCGGTACGATAATACAGGCCGCGATAGAACTGATTCAGTTTACGGGTGATTAACTCACGCTTGGCCGCGCCTGAGGTATGCGGCAGGCTCTCCAGCCTGTAATCCTCTTCTACGGCATCTACAATCAGATAGACCGGTGTGGATTGATGCTGCTGCAAAAAATCGGCAAAAGCGGCATGCCCGTCTTCATGGTTGGCAAACGTCTGGCACCCCTGCAACTTGCCTGCATACCAGACCCCGGCCAGTAAATTATCGGCCGTGGCACAAAGCACTATTTTATTTAAATTACCTTTGATCATGATCTGGTCAGTTGTTAAATCTTAAGCTTGCTGAATGAATCATAAACCGGCCCCAGCACTGAAAACATAATAAAGGCGAGTATACCGCCCAATATCACGGTTAACGCAGGCTCTATCATTTTCAGCATTTTCTGCATGGAGTCATTCACATCGCGGTCATAAAAATAACTGATGTTGAGAAGGGACTTATCCAGAGCACCCGTATTTTCGCCGACCTTGATCATGCGTACCACCAATTGCGGAAATAACCCTGCATTGCGGAAACTCTCGCTCATGGAATCTCCGGAACTGATCTGTGCATGTACGCGCGTCAGGGCATCGGCCACAACGCGGTTACCTACAATGTTTTCACAGATCTTGATGGCATCCAGAATCGGGATCCCGGTTTGATACATCAGCGCGAAATAACGCGCAAAACGCGCCATGATAATTTTATGCAGAATGGGGCCGGTCACCGGCAAGCTTAGCTTGAACAGATCAAAGCGATAGCGCGCGACCGGGCTGGATCGAATTGCAGCAGTCAACCCGATCACTATTAAAACCGGTAATCCTATAATCAGCCACCAATAACCGACAAACGCATTGGAAATCGCAATCAGCACTCTAGTGTTTAAAGGTAGCGCCTGCCCCATATTATGCAAGAATGACACCATCTGCGGCACAAGGTAGGTCATTAAAAATATAACGGCGCATAACACGACAACCGCCACAAAAGCCGGATAGGCCAACAGCTTTTTTGTCTGCGACATCAGCTCATCTTGCCAGCGGATGGTATTGAACAGATTATTGAGTACAACCGGCAGCTGGCCTGTATGCTCACCTGCTGCGATCAGGCTTACAAACACCTGGCTAAATACGCCCGGATGCTGTGCCAGTGCTTCTGAAAGCATCTTGCCGCCCTCGACCTCTGAACTGACCGCACCTAATACTTTCTGAAAAAAAAGATTGCTGCTGCTTTCGCGCAAATCATTTAAACACTCCAGCAGCGGCACTCCTGCACTGGTGAGCTGCTCAAGCTGAAAGCAGAACATGACCAGATCCTGATTGCTGACACGACTACTGTTAAACAGATTTGCAGACTTTGCAATGGTGCGATAGGTAATTAAGTCCAGCCCCATCCGCGAAAGACGGATCTCCAAATCCACTTCATTAATCGCATCAAGCTGCCCTATCGCCGGGCGCCCTAGCTTATCAACCGATTTATAACTGAATGAAGGCATAGGCTGCTTCTATCAATCAGGCGCGTATGCGACTCGTCAAGTCAATCACCCGCATGACTTCTGCCACGCTGGTATGGCCTTCCAGAATACGGCGTACGCCATCTTCCGCCAATGTTGAAAAGCCTTTGTCGAACGCCATCTTCTGGAGTTCATCCAGGTGTGCCCGGCGTGAAATCAATGCATCCATGTCACTATCAATACGCAGCAGCTCAATGATTGCCATACGGCCACGATAGCCATTAAGGCTGCAGTGCCCGCAGCCTTTGGCTTTGAAAATCTGAGGCTTATTATCCGGTTTAAGGCGCAGAATCTTACGCTCGAACTCATCCGGCACATAAACTTCCTTACAGTGGTGGCACAGCACCCGCACCAGGCGCTGCGCCACCACGCCAATGATATTGCCTGCCATAATATCTGGCAATATGCCTATATCGGTCAGGCGTGGAAACACACCCAAAGCCGAATTGGTGTGCAGTGTGCTGAATACCTGATGCCCGGTCATCGCAGCACGGAAAGCCATACTGGCGGTATCTTCATCACGGATCTCGCCGACCAGGATGATATCCGGGTCCTGCCGCATAATCGAGCGTATGCCGTTGGCGAAATCAATCTTATTCACTTCAGCTACCGAAGTCTGACGCATCATCGTTACCGGATATTCCACCGGATCTTCCAGTGTCATGATGTTTACTGCTGTAGTATTCTGGCTGGATAACAGCGAGTAAAGCGTTGTGGTCTTACCGCTGCCGGTCGGGCCGGTAACGATCAGAATTCCCTCGGGGCGCGTCATCATGAGGCGCAGCTCATCCAGGGTATCCTCACGCAACCCCATACGTTCCATCGGGATAATCGATTTCTCGCGATCCAGCACACGCAGTACGATATTTTCACCATGTATCGTCGGGTGTGTCGAGACGCGAAAATCAATCGGTCGGCCGCATAAGTTCATGTTCAGCCGGCCATCCTGAGGTGCCCGTGTTTCTGCAATATCAAGCCCGCTCACCACTTTAAGCCGCACTGCGACCCCACCCCAATAACTCTTGTGCAGGCTGCGAATCTGCTGCAACACGCCATCGATGCGATAGCGTATACGCAAAAAGGCATGTTCGGGTTCAAAATGGATATCCGAAGCGCCGCGCTTAACGGCATCCATTAGCAGCGAACCAACCAACCGCACCACTGGCTGCGTATACTCATTGCCTGCCGCACTCAAACTCTGGTAATCAATCTCACCAGTCTCGATTTCGCGCAGAATACCGTCAACGGACAGCTCATAACCATAAAACTGATCAATAAACTCTTCAAGCTGCGCTTCCGCCGCAAGTACCGGTTTAAGCTGAATCTTACCGCCCAGCATAGCGCGCAGCTGATCCAGCGCAACCACGTTGAACAGATCGGCCATCGCGACCACCATTACGCCGCTAGCTTGTTCATAAGCGACTGGCAGCAGATGATAACGACGTGAAAAATCCTGCGGCACCATTTGCAGAGCCTCGATATCCGCAACCACAGTCGACAAGTCGATACTTTCTGTGCCGATAGTGCTTGCGAGCGTATCGCGCACCATGGCTTCAGTAACAAAGCCCAGACGCACCAGCAAGCGCCCCAGGGGCAAGTCATTATGTTCCTGCTCAATCAGCGCAATACGCAGCTGGTCATTGCTGATCAACCCCTGCTGCACCATCAGCTCGCCAATGCGAAGTTTACGGCGCTGTTCAACCATTGAATTCAACCTGTTCTGATAGGTTTGTTTTAGTCATATTTAACATCTTTTTTAGCATCTTCTTTTTATCAGGTCGCATGCAATCCGCACTAATGCTGCAGTGTTTGTATTCTGGCTTCCAGCTGCGCCTTATCAAGATTGCTGGCACCTAGTGCATCTCCTGAATTATTTAACAACTCCAGTGCGCGCTGGTATTGCGCCAACGCGAGGCCGGGTTTACCAAGATGATCCAGGCTGACTGCCAGGTTAAAAGCATAATCCGCACTATTGGGCGCGTAACGGCTGGCATTAAAATAAGCTGCCTGCGCTAATGGCCATTGATTCTGGGTTGCGTAGAGATTACCTAATGCAGCATGCAGGTTTGCGGCTTCCGGCTGCTGTGCCAGCATGCTTTTAATGCGGCTTTCTGCGCCGGCATTATCTGCTGTGGCAGAAGCTGCGGATTCAGTACCGATCTGTGAATTGGCAATCGCCGACAATGCCGTGCTGTTTCTTGGCTCGGCTTCCAGTACCTTCTGGTACCAGCCATTGGCATCAGCATAGCGGGACTGCCTGACAGCAATTGCTGCCATACCGAGCAGCGCATCCACATTGCGTATATCGCCCTGCAATACTTGCCGGTATTGTTTCTGTGCTGCCGCATCATCCCCGCGGCTATAAGCCTGATAAGCAGCGAGCAAAGTCGGGTCGACACCAGCAGCAGGTGTTCTGCTGACCAGCTTCAGCGGCACGCTTTTCCTGGGCTCGGCCTCTCCATCATCTGGCATATCAGCATATACAGCGGCACGATTATCAGCCATTTTTTTTGCTGTGGTTTTACTGTCGGCGGCAGCACTCCCGGTAGCAGCATTGGTATCGCCGGTAATTGCGGCCGCTTCATGAGCAGCGCCCTGTGCATTTCCTGCCGGTTTCGCAGGCAGAGCCAATTTCTCCGGGATTGATGCCCGCGCGGCAACCGGCACCTCAACACCCGCCTGCGGCTCGGTGACCTGCACAGGAGGTACAGCAGGGCTTGCCGTACCTGCCGCAGCCCCAGCCTGAGATGGCGGCCGCACAAGCACAGCCTCGGGCACATTCAGCTTATTTATATACTGGTACCCCTGCAATCCGAGCCAGATAATTAGCGCTCCAGCAATCCCAAGCATTAACAAAGCTGATGGCGAGGTCGAATTCTGGGCAGCCTGATTAGCCACAAATACATTGGCTGCCAGTTGATGATTACTGTGTTTTTTACTTTCTGATTGCGGCTTTGCTGTTGTCACACCTGCTGCGGCAGTGTTGAAAGACGCAGTCTTGCCAGGCAAGCCATCCGCGGCAGAATTCGGGCCCGGTGCCTTGTTACCGGCAGCTGGCTGTGCATCCGGCAACGGCTCCAGCACCAGGTCAACAGATGCAGCATCCCCTGCCCCGCTTTTTCTGAGGCCAGCCTGCTTGCCTTTCTCTGCCGATTCAAGCGCCTTAATCAGTAAACTCATCTACCGACTACCTCTCGCCACTTTCGTCTAACGTTTTCTGCAACTGTGCTGATGGCAAGTACTGCTTATAATTCAGCAGCTCATCGCTTTCAAGGCTTGCGTTCGCAATCACCGTTGGACGCAGGAAAATCACCAGTTCTGTTTTACGGTTTGCATCATTTTTACCGGTGAACACTTTGCCTATGCCAGGTATTTTTGATAAGCCGGGCACTTTATCATCATTTGTCAGAATGTCGTCTTGCATCAGCCCGCCCAGCACAGCCGTATTACCGCTCAGAATCTGCAACATTGACTCCATCTCGCGCACCTGGATTTCAGGCACCAGGCTCTCTATTTTCAGGTTCGGATTAGGGTCGGACTTGTAACCGAGCACCCGCGAAACCGTTGGCCGTACATTGATATTCACATTGCCGCCGTCATTAATCTGCGGCGTGACTGTCATCACCACGCCGACCGGCACCGTATTTGCCGTTGTGGTAACCGTAGATAAAATACCGCCACCTACAGAGCCCTGTGACTGTTGCGACTGAACAGTAAAGTAAACAATGTTATCCACCACTTTCAGCACTGCGGTCTGGTTATTCAACACCATCAGTTTTGGACTGGACAGCACTTTGGTCGTGCCAAACTGCTCAAGCAAGTTAATGGATGCCGCAATATTGCCGATTCGGCTGATTGGGTTAAGGTATCCCGCAACAAAACCGGCATTAGGGATGACACCAAAAGCATTGGCTGTCGTTGAGAAATTATTACCGGTACCGCTAATGCTGCTGGTTTGTGCACCCAACTGCTGCCTGAACTGAAAACCGCTATTATTAGCGCCATTGTTCAGGCGGCTCCAGTCTATGCCAGCCTGGAAACTATCACTTAGCCGGACTTCGACAATGGTTGCCTCAATGAGCACCTGGCGCTTTACACTGGCCATCACCTTATCCAGAAACTCCTGCACACGCTCATGCTGCTTGCTGGTTGCCCTTACGTTAATAATTCCGGCTTCACGGTTAACAATTACCGTAGCTGCATAAAGCGTTTTAAATTCAGTATATTCCTGCTGTAGATTTTGCGCTTTATCTTGCTGACTTGAGGATTCTGCCACCGATTTATCAGATTTCTTATTCGCATCCTGCGGATTGCCAAGACGGGTAATCACGATCTCTTTATCGGTTTCCGCCAGAATATCCTTGATATTTCTTTCCAGGGTTTCCCAGAAACGATTTTTTGACTCACTGTTAACCGCGGTACGCGAACTGTTATTGGCACCATTCCCGCTAGTGCTGGTGGTACTGGAACTTCCGCCTGTACCGGTAGTAGCGTTTTGTCCGGTACTGGAAATTTCAGCCGCAGCGCCGATAAAGCCGATGGTGTCGCGCGTCATGTTCACATAATCGATCTTGTAAGTACGCAATGCTGGCTGATCAGGCGCGATTGTCAGCACATTACCCTGCACTTTATAAGTCAAATCCACTTGCTTGGAAATCCGCTCCAGGATCGCCGGCAGCGTCTGGTCAACGGCATTCAGCGTTACCCGGCCTTGAATGGATGGATGGATATCGATATTGAGTTTGCTGTCGCGGGCTATGGCGAACAGCACCTCCTTGACCGGGGTGTCATATACAACAATGCTATAGACTGGTTCTTTAGCCTTGGGCTTTGGCGGCGGCAGATAAACGTGATCAGTCACCGGTTTGGGGATAGTGCCGGCTGTCTTGTCTGCAGATTTTGAACGCGCCTGGTCATCCGTCGCGCCCTGATTATCAATATGGCCTTTAGATGGCTGTATCTTGGACTGATGCGCGCAAGCCGGCACGCCTAAAATCATCGTCATAGACAGCATCAATATTATTTTATTGATTGCCATAGCTTAATACTCCCAATAGCTGCCTTACAGGCCACTTTTCTATTTATATCCCGGTAATAATACCGCAAAAAATAGCAGGGAATAGCAAATCACAACAATAAGTTACAATCTGCTTTTAAGTATCCGGGAAAATAACCGGTTTTAATATGCGGCAAGAGAAAAAAGTCCGAGCACATCAAGTATCCGGACTAACTTTCTGCGACAGCTCCACATCTTTTTTCACGCCCGCCAGGGTACGCAAATAGGGCTGATTGGCTTTTATTTCAGCAGGCAGGCCATCAAGTGCGGCCAATGCCTCGGCCCGCTGCGCAAATGCGCCATACAGAATTACGGTATAAATCCCATCACGCTGCTGCATGCGGTATAAATATATATTATCCATCTCCAGCTGTCGGCCAAGTTTTTCGAGCGCCGCCTTCAGCATGGTGTCCTGCCCTGGCTCGGTGGCTACCGACCCGGCAGGTGATAATACGGCAGGAATCGACTGGATTTGCAGAGATATGGTTTCAGGGCCGGTGCTTGCCAATAAATTACGCATAGCCTCCAGACGCTGATTCACCAACTGCTGCTGCGCATCAATAACGACAGGAGCTTTTTCGACAGCAGAGGCTGCGGCTGGCAATACCGCGTTTTTATGCGCCGATTTTTCACCGGCGCCGGCAATAGACTGCGAGCTGCCTTTATAAATCAGCGCTGCTGCCAGCAGGCTCATGGCCAATATGGCCACTGATATCACTGCCGGCCATGCATATTTCCGATGTGACCACATATTGGCCAAGCTTGATTGATACCATTTGGGTTTTAAGCCGAACTCACTGTCATTGATAGCTGCATGGACATGTTTAGGCGTAATCTGGTGAACATTATCCGCAAATGCTGACAATAAAGCTTTGTCAGCCAGAATATTAATCCGACGCACTAGGCCTTCCGAGGCTTTTGAAAGTTTTTTAATGGCCGCATCGGTAAACAGGTGCGGGCCATGATAGCCCGCAGCACGCAGCCTGAAAATCAGGTACTCGCCGACATCCCTGGTTTGCAGCGGACCCAGGCTAAAGCGATGCGTAATACGCTCACGTAGCTGACGTATATGCTCTTGATTAAGATTGTCATCCAGCTCGGGCTGGCCAAACAATACAATCTGCAGCAACTTATCCTGCTTGGTCTCCAGATTCGACAGCAGCCTGATTTCCTCAAGCGTGGCAAGCGGCATACCTTGCGCCTCTTCGACAAATATCACCACCTGGCGACCTTCCGCATACCGCGTCAGCAGATACGCCTGCAACGCCTGCATCACTTTCAGGCGATCCGCATTTCTGGGCAACTTGAGCTGCAACTCAAAAGCGATTGCATGCAGAACATCCTCAGGCGCGACACTCGGATTGGCAAGGTAGATACTCTCGATCTTTTCCGGCAATATCGTTTGCAGCATACGGCATAGCATGGTTTTACCGCTGCCCACCTCGCCCACGACCTTGATGATGCCTTCACCGTTAGTGATTGCATAAACCAGCGCATCCAGTATTGCGCCGCGATTGCCGCCTGAAAAGAAAAAATCCGTATTCGGCGTAATCTTGAATGGCGGCTCTTTCAAGCCAAAGTGGGGATAGTACAAATTAGTTCCTGCCAGTCCAAATGTTGGTCAATACGCGCAATGATCGCGCAGGATTCTATAAAGGAATTTTACAATAAAAAACTGCACTGCGTTTCATACCCGTGATCAAGTGAAACGCTCATACACCCGGATAAATGTCAGCAAGAAGCACGTATCTGCCACTCATCCAGGCTAGTAATCATCCTGCGTGTTCATACGGCTATACAACGTAGTGCGATTCACATTCAGCAACTTGGCTGCCTGACTCAAGTTGCCATGTGTCATTTTCATTGCAGCTTCAATATAGGCACGCTCCCAGGTTTTTAAAACCGCATCAAGGCTGACATTGGCCTGGCGCTGTAAATGCCGCTGCGCCTGCGCTGTCATGCTTGCTTCGTTGTTGAAACTGAATTCATTACCTGCCACTTCGGGCTCTGTTAAATCAAACTCCGCAATCAACTCATTTTCTTTAACTGCTTTACCGGCATATTTTGCAATTAAACGAATCACGATATTTCTCAGCTCGCGCACGTTACCGGGAAAAACATAATCCAGCCAGCGGCTCTGCGCCTTCGCATCCAGCTCAAACGCCGCTTTACCGATCTGGTTCGCATAAAAAGCCGTAAAATACTCTCGCAGCAGATGCTTATCCTCGCCAAGCTCACGCAATGGCGGCACCTTCACGGTAAATACGCTGAGACGGTGATACAAATCTGACCTGAACTTACCGGCACGCACCTCTGCACGCAAATCCCGGTTCGTAGCGGCCACTATACGTGCACGGCTCTTGCGTGTCTGCGTCTCACCGATACGCTGATACTCGCCATTTTCCAGCACGCGCAGCAGCTTGGCCTGCAACTCTAAAGGCAACTCACCGATTTCATCCAGAAACAAAGTGCCCTCGCCCGCATCCTCAAAATAACCCGAATGCGCCGCAACTGCACCTGTAAATGCCCCCTTGGCATGCCCGAATAAAATAGACTCGGCCAGCAGCGGTGAGACTGCCGCACAGTTAATAGATAAATAAGGCTGAAGCGAACGCTCACTTGCATGGTGAAAGCTGCTCGCTACCAGCTCTTTACCGCTACCAGACTCACCTTCAATCAATACCGGAAATGGCGAATCTGCAAACTGCCTGATCTGCAAATGCAAAGCCTGAATAGGCAAACTATTGCCCAGCAAGCCACCATACTCTTGTTCTGCTTTGATTTCATTAAGCTCGGCATCCTGCACCTTGAGCGCGTTTAAAAGCATATCTTTAAGCTTTTCCACATCACATGGCTTGGCAATAAAGTCAGCGGCACCCAACGAGAGTGCGCGCTTCACATTGGCATCATCACTCTGCCCTGACAGTACATGGATCTTGATAGCGGGAGAATGCGCGAGCAGCGCACTGATCACTTTAAACCCTTCTTCCGGCACGTGAGGGTTAGGCGGCAAGCCAAGGTCAACCAAAGCCAGCGCCGGCGGAGCATCCAATTGCTGTAGCAGGCTTTTTACCTGCGCATGCGACTCAGCCACGCAAACTTCGAAATGCCTGCTTAATACAAAATGGAGGGTATCTGTGATCAACGGGTCATCGTCAACGATCATCAACACCGGACGTAGTGCTGCCATTAAAATGCCTTATTATAAATATTTGATAATCACTGCGTTCGCTGCAACTATAGCCTTAATAGCTTGATGTATCAATCAAATTACCTGATGCCGCTGTAGTTGGTATGCGACATGAGGACATGATGCCATCAGCCTTTGGTGCATTGCATCCACCGACATTTCGTGGGGCAATCACCTGCTTCTATATGTCTTGCGCAAATATGCATTCAGCATTAAATCATGACTCAGGGCACCGCAGCACGGCCGACAACCTGCTGCATCAATAGATGTAGCCTCTGACAGGCAAGTCATTTTCCAGCACGCTACTGTTGCAGCGGCTGCACATTCCCACAGCTTGAACTCAGCCATCGACCACTGATATCGGCTTTTTCATTGACCGGATTACCCTGCAAAAAACCATTAAACCTGGTTTGCCCGGTAAATTTCTCGGTGCTGAGAAAAGTCCCTTCGGCACTGCCGCTACCTCTTAACTGCTCGCCGGTGCATTCAAAATCCAATCGATACTTGTTGCCGACATGCGTCGCATTTTTAGCAGCACACCCCATTTGACTCTGGTATAAACCAGGCGGATTTTTCTGACTGGCCATTTCCGGCGTAATACAGGTATTGGATGTTGCAGAACCATTCTCGATTTTCGGCATATCAAGTCCGTATTCCTTAGCCAGATCCTTTAAGCCTTCCATCTGGTCTGGGGGAATTTGTGGCACAAACCACAGCAGGTCTGATGATGTGGTAACTTCCCACAGCCCAGGCCGCATGCCTGTTTCAGCTGATTGAGCGGCAGGTATCAATAACAGGGAGATTATAGAAAAAACAAATAAAGATTTTTGCATTTAATTTCCTGATGTAATGGGGCATTTACAACATATCAGAGATATTACAGCAAAGTAAGTTCAGAATAACTCAGGCTCGCTCATTGAGAATAGAGGCTTGGATGAGGCAATATGAGCATCCTGCACAAAGCTCTCTCGCCTTATCCAAAGATAATCAAGCGGAAGATCATTAAATAACGACAGGGGAAAATTGGAGGACTAATGGGGCTTGAATCCATGACAACCAGAATCACAACCT
>Ga0208758_100068_pt1 | contig 72224 bp, 72 predicted proteins | sample LakWasM116_HOW13_2_FD_183930 | JGI IMG/M metagenome (GOLD analysis project Ga0208758, IMG submission 183930) | Freshwater sediment methanotrophic microbial communities from Lake Washington under simulated oxygen tension - Sediment Metagenome... | ecosystem: Environmental > Aquatic > Freshwater >...
ATGATAATCACGATGCCTGGCTGCTACAGGATGACGGCAGCTATCAATTAAGTGCAAGCCAGCCTGCGCTTGCCAAACTGCCGGTGTTCAGTGCCCAGCAGTTCCTGATACAGAAATATGCCGATTAAACGAATGGAATTTCTATGGCGGATTTAATATTCTGGCGGCATGCCGAGGCTGAAGATGTCAGCGCCAGCGGCAGGGATACAGACCGCGCCTTGACCAAACGCGGCCGTAAAGATGCGGCCAGGATGGCAAAGTGGCTCAGTGATTACCTGCCTGCCGTCACAGTGGTGCTGTGTAGCCCTGCGCAGCGTTGCCGGGAAACGGCAGCGGCACTGTCTGCATTGAATCAGGCGCCAGTGAAAATCGAAGAGTTCTTAAGCGTGGACAGCAGTGCGGAGCGTATCGCCAGAGAGCTGGCCTCTAAATATAGCGCTAAAACAGTATTGATAGTCGGGCATCAGCCGAACCTTGGATTACTGATCACGAAGCTGCTGGGTATGCACCAGAGTGCCGGCGTCGTTAAGAAAGGCTCGGTCTGGTGGCTGCGGCAACGCCTTGTCGGCAATGATGCAACATATTATGTCCACACCGTCAGGCAGCCTGATAGCTGAAGCGTCAGCTTTTTCATCTCAAGATTCAAAGTATTAAGTTTGTAAAGTTAACGGTATGCATAATTGTATATCTGTGATATTTTTGATGTGCGTTCTATGCATCAGGCTGCCTTAACGATTTGCGCTTTCCGGGATGCGCATGCCACTTGGCGAATAGCTTAAGGCCGGTTGGTGATTAAATTCTTACGGATATCGAGAAGCTTTAATTCACTCAAGGAGTATTTATCATGATTTTTGTTAAACGTTTTTTCACTGCATTTCTTGCGGCATCAATATTGTTTACCGGTTCGATCCAAACCGTTCAGGCAGCCATGATCAGTGCAGGGCAGGTTGCCGAGAGTGCAGTGAGCAATGAAGGCAACCAGAACCGCGCGCTGATTGTTGCCGCACTGTCACGTGAAGATGTGCAGGCGGCATTGGTGGCCCGTGGCATAGACCCGGCACAGGCACAGGATCGTGTGGCTGCATTGACTGATGAAGAAGCCGGCATGGTTGCTTCACAACTCGATACGGCACCGGCTGGCGGCATTATCGGCGCAATTCTGCTGGTGTTCTTCGTACTGCTGCTGACCGATATCCTCGGATTCACCAAGATTTTCCCTTTCACAAGGTCTGTCCGCTAGATACACGTCATTGTCATTAACAGCGTTTTCTACCAGGCCGGCCAGTATGCTGCTTAAAGGCAGCATACTGGCCTTTGCATTCCTGCTCAGCGCCTGTGCTGCCACGGGTGTGCGCGAGGCCACGCACGATCCGCAGTTGCCCCTGCATGCGGAACTGACCGCTACTCCGTTCTTCCCGCAGGAGCAATATCATTGCGGTCCTGCCGCACTTGCAACGGCGCTTAATGCAGTCAACATCGGCGTCAGTCCCGATCAGCTTGTGCCCGAGGTTTATATCCCCAGCCGTAAAGGCAGTCTGCAGATTGAAATGCTGGTTGCCGCACGCAGGCATGGTGCCCTGGCTGTGAAGATCGAACCGGAACTCGGTGCCGTGTTGAAAGAGATCGCGGCCGGCAACGTCGTGGTCGTGATGCAGAACCTGGGCTTATCCTGGGCGCCCTCGTGGCATTATGCAGTCGTTGTCGGTTATGACCTGGATAAAGAACTGGTTTGGCTGCGCTCCGGCACTTTTAAACGCTTTGAAATGACCTTGAGCACTTTTCAGCGCACGTGGGCACGCAGCCAATATTGGGCGTTCGTTGCATTAAAACCGGGCAGCCTGCCTGCCAGCGCCGGGGCAGACGCAGTGGCTGCGGCACTGGTCAGCTTTGAGAAGGCTGCGGATGCCGCCGACCTGCAAGTGGCTTATGCTGCCGCTGCCAGGCAATGGCCAAGGCACCTGGTCATATTGACGGGGCTCGGAAACAGCGCTTATGCTGCCGGCGACCTGAGCGGCGCCGCAAGCGCATTCCGCAATGCCATTGAAGCATATCCTGATTCCGCAGCCGCGCACAACAACCTTGCGAATGTGCTGCTTGCGCAAGGCGATGTTACTGCCGCCAGGGCATCTGCCGAAAAAGCGCTACAACTGGCTGAAAAAGACCGTAAGCTGCAATCTCAGATTCAGAAAACCCTGGACGAAATCAACGCACACTCAGCCAGGTGATCCTGTCAGGCTAAAATTAAGGGCTAGGAATTCATTCAGCCTGGCAGGGTTTACATGTTATTTCTTTTTCGGCCGGCCGGTTTTAATGGCCGGTACTTTTGCTAAAGCGGCTTTTAAGGCCGCATCTGTCATGGCACTGAGCTGCATAATGCCTGCGCGCAACAGTTCACTTTTCTTGGCTGGCTGGCCTAATGTATTCAGGCGTTCTTTCAGTACATGAAACTGCGCATACTCAGTTTTGGGCATGGTAAAGCTGTCACGCTCCATTTTGAGTTTTGGCGTCTTTTCTTTTGCGGGTTTCTCGGCTTTTTTAGGCGCGGCAGTTTTCAATGCCTCACCGCCTGGAGCAGGTTTTACGGCCGCTTTTGTTACAGGTTTGGCTGCTGCGGTTTTTGCTACAGGCGCTTTAACGGTGGCTGGTTTAGTCGCGACGGCTTTTGTCGGTGCGGCTTTTTTTTCCGGCACTGTTTTTTCAGATGCTGTTTTCTCAACAGGGTCTTTCAGTGCGGCAGCTTGTACGGGGTTGATTTTTGACATAAGGGCACCTTTCAAATAAACGATATAAACAGTTTATATCGTTTATTCTTTAATGCAAATGAATTTTTTATGACAGCATGATCAGCCGGCAAGCAGCTCCAGCTGCCAGTGGGTTTTTTGCCAGGCCAGTGTTTCTTCATCCAGCAGGTAATAGGATTGCGGGTACTTTTCTGGCCAGTAGCCGGGGAGCGCCAGAGTGATCTTATGGGCAATAAGTGATAGCTGGATGCCACGCAGGTTGGGTTTTTTGCGTGCATGGCACATAATGACGGCAAGGCGCAGGCACAGCAGCTGCATGGTGAAGATGCGGTTTGACAAGTCGGCTTCCAGGCGCTTGATCTTGCCGCGATGCCCGAGTATCAGCAGGCTCAGGCAATGCAGTTCACTTTGCGCAAACCCCTGCGGTTCTGTATGTTCCAGGATGTAGGCGCCGTGAATATGCGCATCGACCGGGGAAATCATGCTGCCGATTTCATGCAGCTGTGCTGCCCAGCGCAGTTTTCGCGTGTGTATCTGCTGCTCACCCACGGCAAAATTGATATCCTGCGTTACTTTTTCAAACAGTTTTACGGCGACATTCGCTACGGTATTGGCATGGTTCTGATCTACATCGAATTTTTTAGCCAGGCGGCGTAATGATGCGTTCCTTAAATCCAGCATGTCGTTTTCACGCGCCAGCATGTCGTAAAGAAGGCCGTGTCTCAAGGCGCCTTTGGCTACGTTCAGCGATTCGATCTGCAGGAACTCGAATACTGCGATCAATACCGACAATCCGCCGGCAATCACTGGCTTACGGTCTTCACGCAGGCCGTTCAGGCGCACTTTCTCTGCATTGCGCGCGCGCAGCAGTTCTTCGCGCAGCCAATAGAGACCTTCCCTGGTGACAACATCCGCCGGCCTGCCGTATTGCACCAGCACGTCAGCAACGGCGCCTATGGTGCCGGAAGCGCCATAGGCGACATTCCAGTGCCTGTTGCTGTAGTGTTCGCCTAATGTTTCGAAAATAGACTCGGCTGCGATCTGGGCGCGTGAAAAGGCTTTTTCAGTGAACTCGCCGGAGGGGAAATGCTTGAGCGACCACGCTACGGAACCAACATGCAGCGAGGCTGTGTGATGGGATTTAAAGCCCTGGCCCAGGATGAACTCGGTAGAACGGCCGCCAATATCGATGACCAGCCTTTTTTCATCGGATTGAGGCAGGAACCGGTTAACGCCCTGGTAGATCAGCCGGGCTTCTTCAACGCCGGAAATCACCTCTACATCAAAGCCCAGGGTTCTATTGGCAAGTTTCAGGAAAACATCGCGGTTGTTGGCCTCACGCAATGTCTGTGTGGCGACTGCACGCACATGCGATGCATCAAACCCGTGCAGGCGTTCGGCGAATCTTGCCAGGCAGCGCAAGCCGCGTTCAATCGCTTCTGGCGTGAGGTTGCGGTCTTCATCGAGGTCGCCGCCCTGGCGTACCGGTTCTTTAATGTACTCAACGCGTTGTATCTGGCCGCCATCGAGACGGCCGATTTCGAGCCGGAAACTGTTCGAGCCAAGGTCTATTGCGGCTAATAGCGCTTTGTCTGCTGGGGTCGGGGTGTCGTTGTTTTCCATAATTATTTGCCGGTGAGATTGCGCCAGATATTGTGCATTCTAGTCTTGTAAAACAATATTATTGTTTATTTTTATGGTTTTTGTTTGAAACTTTGATGACAAATCGAAAATTTAGTATTGGTGCCCCGTCAGCGCTAACAAGCTTGAAATCATGCAAACCATCCCCACATAGTCAACATTGTTTTACATTTATAACATCGGGAGCTTAATCTTATGTCCACTGAGGCAGCACAAAAAAACAGTCACCAGAAACAATCAATGGCATTCCAGGCCGAGGTTAAACAACTCTTGCAGCTCATGATCCACTCCTTGTACAGCAACAAGGAAATCGTATTGCGTGAACTGATCTCCAATGCGTCTGATGCAGCGGATAAGCTGCGTTTCGAGGCGTTGGCCAATGGCGCGCTGTATGAAAATGACAGCGAGCTGAAGATTCGCATCGCCTTCGACCGCGATGCACGCACATTAACGATCTCGGATAACGGTATCGGCATGAGCCGCGACGAAGTCATTGCGAATATCGGCACCATTGCCAAATCCGGCACCAAAGAGTTTTTCAACGCACTTACCGGAGATCAGGCAAAAGATGCCAACCTGATCGGCCAGTTTGGCGTCGGCTTCTATTCAGCGTTCATTATTGCGGATAAAGTGACCCTGACTACGCGCCGCGCCGGCGCATCTGAGGCGGTACGCTGGGAATCGGCCGGTGAAGGCGAGTTTACGCTCGAAGATGCAGATAAAGCCAGCCGCGGTACGGATATTGTGCTGCACCTGCGTGAGGGTGAAGATGAGTTCCTGAGCGACTGGAAACTGAAATCCATCATCCGCAAGTATTCAGACCACATCATACTGCCTATCGTGATGAAAAAAACGGAGTGGAAGGATGGCGCTGAGATCGCGACGGATGAAGATGAAACCGTGAACAAGGCATCGGCTTTGTGGGCGCGCAGCAAGAACGATATCACTGAAGAAGAGTACCAGGAGTTCTATAAACATGTTTCACATGATTTTGAAAACCCGCTGGCCTATACCCACAGCCGCGTAGAAGGCAAGCAGGAATATATCTCATTATTGTATATTCCGGGCAAGGCGCCGTTTGACCTGTATGACCGCGAGCGCAGCCACGGCATCAAGCTTTATGTCAAACGGGTATTCATCATGGAAGATGCTGAAAAGCTCATGCCGCAATACCTGCGATTTGTACGCGGCGTGATTGACACGTCTGACCTGCCGCTCAATGTGTCACGCGAGATTCTCCAGTCCAGCCGTGATGTGGAAGCGATTAAAGCCGGCTCGGTGAAAAAGCTGCTTGCCCTGCTTGAAGACATGGCAGAAAACAAACCTGAAGATTACGCCAGATTCTATAAGGAGTTCGGCCGCGTGCTGAAAGAAGGCCCCGGTGAAGACTTTGCCAATAAAGACAGGATCGCCGGCCTGCTGCGCTTTGCTTCCACCAAGGCCGATAGTGATGTGCAGGATGTTTCGCTGAAAGACTACATCTCGCGCATGCAGCCGGAGCAGGATGCAATCTACTACATCACTGCCGACAGTTTTTCTGCCGCGCAGCATAGCCCGCACCTTGAGATTTTCCGCAAAAAAGGCATTGAAGTGTTGCTCATGAGTGACCGTGTGGACGAATGGCTGCTCGGCAGCCTGACGGAGTTTGAAGGCAAGAAACTGCAATCTATTGCCAAGGGCGACCTGGATTTAGGCAAGCTGGAGTCCGATACTGAAAAAGAGATCCAGAAAAAGATTGAAGAAGAAGCCAAGACCCTGGTTGAGAAAATCAAGCAGACGCTGGGTGAGCAGGTCAAGGATGTGCGCGTGACGCATCGGCTGACGGATTCACCGGCCTGCCTGGTTAGCGACGAGAATGACCTGTCAGGGAATCTTGCGCGTATCCTGAAATCAGCCGGGCAGAAAGCGCCGGAAGCGAAACCGATCCTGGAGATCAACCCGGCACACAAGCTGGTGAAGCGTATCGAGGCGGAAAGTGCAGAGGATGTGTTTGCAAACCTGGCGCATGTGCTGTTTGACCAGGCCTTGCTTGCGGAAGGCGGCACGCTGGAGGATCCTGCCAGCTTTGTAAAACGCATGAACAGCCTGATTAGCTGAGTTTGCGCTTAAAGCAGAGCCGCCCGATATTCCGGGCGGCTTTTTTTATGCTTCCGGTATTGCGCCGGACATCTGTTGCTGCAGCGCCCTTACGCCGCCCAGATCCAGTTCTTGCAGAACGCGTTCCGGAATTTCCGGGTGGTTTTTCACCCACTGTCCAAGTCGGAAGTTGCCCAGGTCTGCTGATAAGCCCATGGTTAAGTTTTGTTCCAGCTTGCCTTCGACGATGGCTGCCGCATAGTCGCGTGCAGCTTCTTCGTCCATCTGTTTTTTATCTACGTAGGGCTGCACTCTTTCTATCGCTTGTGTGTAGTCGTGCACAAGCGTGATGCTGCTAATCACAGGTGCCGCCACACTTAGCTTGCTGATTACTCCTGACAGTAATTTTTGCCGATGCGGTTCCAGTGTTTGCGTCACGGCCTTGATGCTGGTGCTATCGTGGCCTGCCTGAACCATGATATCTTCAGCTGACAAGCCGCCATGGCCTCTGTTGATGGATTGTGTGTTTTGCGTGGTGTATTCTCGAGCCAGATTGCTGCGGAAGCCGGCATCTGTGAGCTCCCTGTCCAGTGCATATAGCACCATGTCGCTGGATATGGCCTCCTTTTTTATATATAACGTCAGGTCTTCCAGTGTTTTTAAGATGGTGCTGGTTTTTGATGGGTTGCCAGCTGCATTCGTTGCTGCGGTATTGGTTTTGTTGTTATCCGTCATGGTCATGCTCCCTTGGTGCTGTTGTTTTTGAGAATTGGCCCAGGTCAATTATACAGGCAAGCGATTATTTTAAAAGGGATTTATTCCCTTTTTTGATGTGGCTTTATCTCGTTGAATGCGGCCGGGCGGACATCCGGCGGCAGCAAGTCGCCCTGGTTGCAGAAAGGCTTCTGGAACTGGCCTAACTTTTGCTAGAATATTCAATATATTCAACATCAAAGACTGCCAATATGAAAACGCCAAACGAAAGCCCAAAGACCCCCAAGCGGAATCCCAAAAACAAAGTCACGGCCGATATCAAGCTGCCTCCGGTCAAGCAGGGTTTGCAGCAGCATCTGATATTCTCTACATTCAAGACCAGCGATGCTGCAACACCGCGCGACTGGTATGAGGCTGCAAGTTATACCGTACGCGACCATGTGGTCGAACGCTGGGTCAAAACGGCGGAGTCCTACTATAAGGATGACCCCAAGCGTGTTTATTACTTATCTTTAGAGTTCCTGATTGGGCGCATGCTGAGCAATACTGCACTAAATCTGGGCTTGAATGATGAGTTGAAGGAAGGTTTGGCCGCTTTAGGCCGTGACCTGGAAGCTACCGTGGAGATTGAGAATGATGCGGCGCTCGGTAACGGCGGCCTGGGCAGGCTGGCTGCGTGCTTTCTCGATTCCATGGCGACCATGGATATTCCGGCGGCGGGTTATGGTATCCGTTATGAATATGGCATGTTCAGGCAAAGTATCGAGAATGGTCAGCAGGTTGAGAATCCTGATAACTGGCTGCGTTATGGCAATATCTGGGAGTTCCAGCGCCCTGAGGCGCATTACAACATCAGGTTCTATGGTCATGTGGTGACGTATCCGGAAGATGGCTGCCAGGCTCAGCGCTGGGTGGATGCCGAGCATGTCGTCGCGATGGCATATGATGTTCCGGTGCCCGGCTACGGCACCGAGACGGTGAATAATTTAAGGTTATGGGCAGCTAAGGCCGCGCGTGAATTTGATTTGCGCCATTTTAACGATGGTAATTACGAGCGTGCCGTTCAAGAGCGAAATGCGACGGAAAGCATTTCCAAGATCCTTTACCCGAACGACGTATGTGAGCTGGGCAAGGAATTGCGCCTGAAGCAGCAGTATTTCTTTGTTTCGGCGTCTATCCAGGATATTCTGCGCCGCTTCCTGACCTCGCGTGAAATCAAATGCCAGGAAGACTGGAAAATCCTGCCGGAAAAAATCGCCATTCAGCTCAACGATACCCATCCCTCGATCGGCGTTGCGGAAATGATGTACCAGTTGGTGGATGAGCATCACCTGCCTTGGGATTTTGCCTGGGGCCTCGTCGGCAAGATATTCGCTTACACCAACCATACACTGATGCCGGAAGCGCTGGAGACCTGGTCTGTTGACCTGTTCGGCCGCCTGTTGCCGCGCCATCTCGAAATCATCTATAAGATCAATCACGAATTCCTGCATATGGTGAATCACCATTTCCCGGGCGACGTGGAGCTGCTGAAACGGGTGTCCATTATCGACGAGACGCATGGCCGCCGCGTACGCATGGCGCACCTTGCCGTGGTGGGCAGCCATACGGTCAATGGCGTGGCTGCATTGCACAGCGAACTGCTGAAAAGCACTTTGTTCGCCGATTTTGACAGGATCTATCCGGGCAAGATGACGAATGTGACCAATGGCATCACGCCGCGGCGCTGGCTGAACCAGGCGAACCCTGGTTTGACCGGCCTGATCGAAAAAGCGATAGGTCCGGACTTTAAAAAAGACCTGAGCCATATTAAAAAGATCACGCCGCTGGCTGATGATGCAGACTTCAGAAAAGCGTTTGCACAGGTAAAGCAGGCTAACAAGATGCGGCTGGCAGAGAAAATCCAGAAGGTGACAGGGGTTGTGCTGAATCCCGACAGCCTGTTTGATGTGCAGATCAAGCGTATTCATGAATACAAGCGACAGCTGTTGAATGTGCTGCATGTGGTTACCTTGTATAACCGCATCCGCAGCGGCGAGCAGGGGATGACGCCTCGCACCGTCATTTTTGGGGGTAAGGCCGCGCCAGGTTATGCGATGGCCAAGCAGATCATCCGCCTGATCAACGATGTCGCTGCGATCGTGAATGAAGACGTGGTGGTGGGCGACCGCCTGAAAGTGGTCTTCTATCCGAACTATGAGGTTTCCGCCGCAGAAATCCTGTTCCCCGGCAGTGACCTGTCCGAGCAGATTTCAACCGCCGGCACCGAGGCCAGCGGCACCGGTAACATGAAAATGGCTTTGAATGGGGCATTGACGATTGGTACCCTGGATGGGGCAAACGTTGAGATCAAAGAGGAAGTCGGCGATGAGAATATCTTTATTTTCGGCCTGACCACGCCGCAGGTGGCGGAGCTGAAAGCAAATGGCTATAACCCGCGTGATTACTACAATGGTAATGCCGAGTTGAAGCAGGTGCTGGATATGATTGCCACCGGATACTTCTCGGTAGAGGAGCCCGGCCGTTACCAGAATATCGTGGATAACCTGCTGAATAATGACCAGTATCTGCTGCTGGCAGATTACGCAAGCTATATCAAGACGCAGGATGAGGTCGGTAAGCTGTATCGGGACCGTGATGCGTGGATACGCATGACAGTGTTGAACGTAGCGAATATGTCCAAGTTTTCAAGTGACCGTGCGATTGGCGACTATGCTAAAAATATCTGGCATGTAAGTCCCGGTAACAGTTAGTGCATGTTCAGGCCGGGTGTGGTAAAGCAAAGCCCGGCCGCATAGGCTTCGTCCGCAGGTTTGTTGTACTGCTCGCTTGGCGTAAATATCTGCTGCTGGTGTTGCATTAACCATGATTTGCGCTAAGCTATTGTTATTTACAGATCCTCGAAAATAACCGGAGAAAGTCATGCGACGTTTATTATCTGCAGTTTTAATTTTTGCATTATTTGCCGGGCACGCCAGCGCGCAGGGAGTTGCTGACCTGACCAATGCTGAAGCCAGCAGCGGCCTTAAAACCGCGTTGATCCAGGGGGCAGGCAAAGCTGTCAGTGAACTGAGCAAGACGGATGGTTTCCTGGGCAATAAAGAGGTTAAGATCCCGCTGCCGGATGCGCTGAAGAAAACCGAGAAAGCAATGCGCATGCTGGGGATGGGCGCACAGGCAGACGAGCTGGTGCTTAAAATGAACCGCGCGGCAGAAGCCGCGGTGCCGGAAGCCAAGGCCTTGCTGGTGGATTCTGCAAAGAAAATGACCGTCACCGATGCAAAAAACATCCTGACCGGTGGCGATGATGCCGCAACGCAGTATTTTAAAAAAACCACCTCGAAGCAGATGGCGGAGAAGTTTCTGCCTATCGTGAAAAAAGCGACCGAGAATGTACAGCTTGCGCAGCAGTACAATAAATATGCCGAAATGGGCAGCCAGTTCGGCGTGGTGAAAAAAGAGCAGGTAAACCTTGAGCAGTACGTCACGCAGAAAACGCTGGATGGCGTTTACCTGATGATGGCAAAAGAGGAAGCCGCCATTCGCAAAGACCCGATCGGCCAGAGCAGCGCTTTACTCAAAAAGGTGTTTGGCGCGCTGAGCAATTAGTGCATGGCGATGCCGTTTTCGCGACGCTGCCATTATGCACAGGCATTAAAACACCAGTTTCTGTGAATTCCGTAAATGGCGATATAAACCCGATTTATGTCGCCGTTTAAGCGGCGGAATCGCCGCTAATCTGTTAAAATTCTGCTTTATTCAAATCATTGATATTTAGCCGAGTTTTAATGAGCCAATCCAATCCTACCCCCCAAATGATCAGCCTGCGCGGCAGTGCTGCCTTGTCACCGTTCCGTATTGAGAAAATCCAGAAAAAGCTGGATGAAATTTGCCCGAATATCGGCCATGTATATGCTGAGTTCTGGCACTTTGCCTGGGTGGAAAGTGCGCTTTCCGCCGGGCAGGAAAACACGCTCAATCAGATCCTGACGTACGGGCCAAGCATGCAGGCTGAGGATGCTCAGGGCGAGCTGATTCTGGTGCTGCCGCGCGTGGGTACGATTTCACCTTGGGCATCGCGTGCAACCGATATCGTGAACCATTGCGGTTTGCCGGAAATCCAGCGCGTGGAGCGCGGCATTGCTTATTACATTAAAACTAAAAACGGCCAGCCCTTGAGTGCGGCGGAACGCCAGCAGCTGTTGCCGCTGATACACGACCGCATGACGGAATCTGTATTTCCGGCGCTGGCGGATGCGGCGAAACTCTACCATACCGATACGCCTAAACCACTGTGTACTGTGGATATCCTGCAAGGCGGAAAAGCCGCATTAAATCAGGCCAATAGCGATATGGGGCTGGCGCTGTCACCGGATGAGGTGGATTACCTGTTTGACAATTTCACCAGAATGCAGCGCAACCCGACTGACGTTGAGCTGATGATGTTTGCACAGGCAAACTCCGAACACTGCCGCCATAAAATCTTCAACGCGGACTGGGTGATTGACGGCCAGCAGCAGGAAATGTCGCTGTTCGGCATGATACGCAATACGCACAAGCTGAACCCGGGCAAGACCGTGGTGGCTTACTCTGACAACGCATCTATTGTGGCTGGCCAGAAAGACGGTGAGCCGACTAAACGTTTCTACCCGACCAGGGACGGTGCGTACAGCGTCGTTGAAGAAGACATGCACTACCTGATGAAGGTGGAAACGCATAACCATCCGACCGCCATCTCGCCATTTGCGGGTGCGGCAACCGGCGCAGGCGGTGAAATCCGTGACGAAGGCGCCACCGGCAGCGGTTCAAAACCTAAAGCAGGCCTGACCGGTTTTTCAGTGTCCAACCTGAATATTCCAGATTTTACCCAGCCTTGGGAATCCGCGGCTTACGGTAAACCAGGCCGCATTGCTTCACCATTGCAGATCATGATTGATGGCCCATTGGGCGGTGCGGCTTACAACAATGAATTTGGCCGCCCGAACATTACCGGCTATTTCCGCACGCTGGAGATTGAAGCGCCGAGTGCGAACGGGCAGAATGAAGTGCGCGGTTACCACAAGCCGATCATGCTGGCTGGCGGTATCGGCAGCATTTCTGCAAAACACTCCAAAAAGAACCCGATTCCTCCCGGTGCTGCATTGATTCAGCTGGGCGGCCCGGCAATGCTGATCGGTTTGGGCGGCGGTGCTGCTTCCAGCATGGATACCGGCAGCAACGTCGAGAACCTGGACTTCGACTCCGTGCAGCGCGGCAACCCTGAACTGGAGCGCCGTGCGCAGGAAGTGATTGACCGCTGCTGGCAGCTGGGTGATGCCAACCCGATCTTGAGCATCCACGATGTTGGCGCGGGAGGTATCTCCAATGCCTTCCCGGAGCTGGTGAATGACGCAGGCGTAGGCGCATTGTTCCAGCTGCGTGACGTGCATAACGAAGAGCCGGGCATGTCACCGCGCGAACTGTGGAGCAACGAAGCGCAGGAGCGCTACGTGATGGCGATTGCCAAAGAAGACCTGCCGCGCTTCAAGGAAATCTGCGAGCGCGAGCGTTGCCCGTTTGCCGTGGTGGGTTATGCGACAGAACAGCGTCACCTGACTGTGGCTGACAGCCATTTTGACAACAAACCGGTAGATATGGATTTATCCGTATTGCTGGGCAAGCCGCCAAAAATGACGCGCGATGTGAAAAGCGCAACAAAGCAGTTAAAAGCCTTTGATACCGGCAGCATTGATTTGAAAGAAGCTGCGGCGCGCGTGCTGCGCTTGCCGGGCGTGGCTGACAAGACTTTCCTGATTACCATCGGCGACCGCTCTGTGACAGGTTTGGTGGCACGTGAACAGATGGTAGGGCCATGGCAGGTGCCGGTGGCTGACGTTGGCGTGACCGTAGCAGGTTATGAAACCTACCGTGGCGAGGCCTTCGCCATCGGTGAAAAAGCGCCGCTGGCGTTGATTAACGCGCCGGCTTCCGGCCGCATGGCGATTGGTGAATCCATCACCAATATCGCTGCCAGCCTGATTGATGACATTAGCGACCTGAAACTGTCTGCCAACTGGATGGCGCCGGCAGGGCATGCGGGTGAAGATGCCGCGCTGTTTGCAACCGTAAAAGCGGTAGGCATGGAACTGTGCCCGCAACTGGGCGTGAGCATTCCGGTGGGTAAAGACTCCATGAGCATGAAAACGGTGTGGAACGATAACGGCGAGAATAAAGCCGTGACCTCACCGATTTCACTGGTGGTGACTGCGTTTGCCGCCACACCGGATGCGCGAAAAACCCTGACGCCGCAACTGCAAACCGATGTTGCGTCTAAATTGGTTCTGATTGATTTGGGTGCAGGTAAAAACCGCATGGGCGGCTCCAGCCTGGCGCAGGTGTATGGCGAAGTGGGTGATACCGCGCCGGATGTGGATGATGCGAACCAGCTCAAGCATTTCTTCAACACGATTCAGCAGCTGAACAAAGCCGGCAAGCTCTTGGCTTACCATGACCGTTCAGACGGCGGCTTGTTCACTACACTGGTTGAGATGGCGTTTGCCGGTCACTGCGGCATCGATGCCGATGTGTCAGCACTGCCGGGCGATGTGGTGAGCGCGCTTTACAATGAAGAGCTGGGTGCCGTGATTCAGGTGGCTGCACAGGATGCAGCAGCGATTGCTGCCCAGTTTAACGGCCTGGCACACGTCATTGGTGACGTAGTTAACGATAATCAGATAACGATCAAACAGAACGGCAACGTGGTGTTCAGCGATACCCGCGTCAATTTGCATCGCACATGGTCTGAAACTACTTACCGGATGCAGAAGCTGCGTGATAATCCGTTGAGCGCTCAGCAGGAGTATGACCGCCTGCTGAATGAGGCCGACCGTGGCTTGTTTTCTGAGCCGACCTTTAACCCTGCCGAGAACGTCGCGGCACCTTATATCACTTCGGGCACTAGCCCTTACATTGCCACCGGCGCACGTCCGAAAATGGCGATCCTGCGTGAGCAGGGCGTAAACGGCCATGTGGAAATGGCAGTATCATTCGACCGTGCCGGTTTTGCCGCTTATGACGTGCACATGAGCGACATCATCTCCGGTCGTGTGTCATTGAAAGACTTCGCAGGTTTTGTCGCCTGCGGCGGTTTCTCTTACGGCGACGTGCTGGGCGCGGGTGAAGGCTGGGCAAAATCCATCCTGTTCAATTCACGTGCGCGTGATGAGTTCTCTGCGTTCTTCCACCGCGATGATAGTTTTGCGCTTGGCGTATGTAACGGCTGCCAGATGATGAGTAACCTGCGTGAATTGATTCCGGGCGCTGCACATTGGCCGCATTTTGTGCGCAACAAGTCCGAGCAGTTTGAAGCGCGCCTGAGCATGGTGGAGATTCTGGAGTCGCCGTCACTGTTCTTTAACGGCATGGCCGGTAGCAAACTGCCGATTGCGGTTGCACATGGCGAAGGCTTTGCGGAATTTTCTCAGGCGGGCGCTGTCAATGAGTTGCTGGCACAAAAGCTGGTGACGATGCGCTTTGTAGACCATGCATCAGCCGCTACCGAGGTTTATCCGTTTAATCCAAACGGTTCGCCGCAAGGGGTGACCGGTTTAACAAGCACGGATGGGCGTTTTAGTATTATGATGCCACATCCAGAACGCGTGATCCGCAACGTGCAGAACACATGGCAGCGTTGCGGCGATGCGGAAGATAGTGCATGGTTGCGTATGTTCCAGAATGCAAGACGCTATATAGCGTAATATAAAAACAGAAGTAAAAATTTAATAAATGACTTTGGAGATGGGTACATGAATTTTTTAAGAGTTGTATTAGCAGCATTAGTGTTAAGTTTTTCATTCAATGCCATGGCAGCCAAAGCCCTGACGGATGAAGAATCCGTTGATTTTGCGCAGGCGATCGGTGAGGGTAATCTCAAGGTTGTAAAAAAATATGTTGAAGCCGGTGTGGATCTTAATGTGAGCTATTTCGCATGGCCGCCGCTGTTGATGGCCGCATCCAAGAACCAGTTCGAACTGGTGAAATACTTCGTTGAGCATGGCGCTGATATTGATTACGCCCATCCCGTCAACAAACTGACTGCTTTCCACCATGCTGCTTACAATAACAATGAGGAAATGGTGAAATACCTTGCAGCTAAAGGCGCAGATGTGAACAAAAAAATGCGTGGCGATGTCAGCCTGATCCGCGCCATGACAGATCTGGGTAATGAAAAAATGGTCACACTGCTTAAATCATTAGGTGTTAACGATGACGGCTGTATGGAAGAGAAGTGCCTGTAACTGTCAATTGTTCTTGAACTGTAGTTTTTTCTAATCATATCGGATTCGTCCAGCACGTTCGGGTATGGGCCGATAGCAATATTTTAAGGAATATTGTTTGAAAAAAACGATCGTATCAGCAGCAATCATCGGGCTTTTCAGCCCGATGATTGCAAATGCGGCAGATATTGCATCGGCATCCGATGTACATATTCGCAGCCTGGCAGCCTCCTGCGCTGCCTGCCATGGCACACAGGGTAATGCGGTATCCGGCAATAACGGCGCGGATTCCATTCCTGCGCTTGCCGGAGTTCAAAAAGCTGACATCATCGCCCAATTAACGGCATTCAAATCAGGTGAGCGTCCTGCCACCGTCATGCAGCGTCATGCCAAAGGCCTGACTTCAGACGAAATCACAGCCTTGGCTGAATATTTCTCCAGGTTGGCGCCAAAAACGCCGGTCACTTTAAAATCACAGAAATTGCAGGCAGACCATGCAAACTGATCGCCGCGACTTTATCAAGCTGGCCGGATTGCTGACCATGGCGGGTTTGTCTGCGCATGGCCTGACGGCATTTGCCAGGGCAAGCAGGCCGCCGGTTGGTCGCGTGGTGGTGATTGGCGGTGGTTATGCCGGTGCCGCAGCTGCAAAATATCTGCGCATGTGGAGTCTGGGCGCCATTGAAGTGATCGTGGTTGAACCTAACCGGCAGTTTGTTTCCTGCCCTTTAAGCAACCTGGTGCTGGGTGGCAGTCAATCCATAGATGACTTGACCTTTGACTACCGGCTGCTCAAGGCCAATCATGGCATCCAGTGGGTACAGGATCAGGTGACAGCCATTGACACAGATGCGAGAAAAGTCAGCCTGGCGCGGGGCGAATTAAGCTATGACAGGTTAATCATCGCGCCGGGAGTGGATTTTATTTACGATGGCCTGCCAACCCTGCAAAGCGCTGAGGCACAAAAACAGGTGCCCCACGCATGGAAAGCCGGCTGGCAAACCGTTAATTTACGCAAACAGCTGGAAGCGATGCCGGATGGTGGCGTGTTTGTTATGAATGTGCCGGCTGCGCCTTACCGCTGCCCGCCGGGGCCTTATGAGCGGGCTGCGCAGGTGGCGTTCTACTTTAAGAACCACAAGCCGAAATCTAAAGTGGTCGTGCTGGATGCGAATGCAGAGATCATTTCTAAAAAAGGCCTGTTTACCAAAGTGTTTAATGAAATGTACGCTGGCTTGGTGGATTACCGGCCGAATAGCGCATTGGTTGCCGTCGATGCGGCCAGCAGAAACGTCAGCACGGAATTTGAAACCGTACGCGCCGATGTGCTGAATGTGATTCCGCCGCAGCGTGCCGGCAAGCCTGCGCAGATGGCACGGCTTAACAATATAGACAAGCGCTGGTGCGAGGTGGATTTCCTGACTTATGAATCCAGGCTTGCTGCTAATGTGCATGTCATCGGTGATGCGGTCTCCGCGGCGCTGCCCAAGTCCGCGCATATGGCGACTAACCAGGCTAAAATCTGCGCCAATGCCATCGTGCAGCTGATGGCAGGCGCCGATCCTGACCCGGCGCCGGTATTTGCAAATACCTGCTATAGCTATGTATCCGATAAATCGGCAATGCATGTCGCGAATGTATATCGCTATGACGCTGCGAAAAAGATCATGGTTTCTGCAGAGGGCGGTGGTGTTTCGGCTGCCCCCAGCGAGCAGGAGGGTGCATATGCAGGCGCATGGGCACACAATATCTGGTCAGACATCCTGACCTGATGATCGGGATTGGTATCATGTACATCAATTTACGTTTCAATGTTTTATTAGCGTTTGCCGCTGGTATCTGCCTGGCCGCAGCGGGGAGTCATGCAGGTGCAGATGAGGCTGAGATCAGGCTGCCTGCCGGTTTCAAGCTGACGCAATTTGCCTCCGGTTCCAGTAAGCAGGGCAAGCTGTTAAGCAGTGCCAGGTTCATGGCATTTGATGCGGACGGCAACCTGTTCGTGTCTTCATCGGCAGGCGGCAGAGTGCTGATGCTGCCGGATGCGAACAAGGACGGCATCGCGGATGAAGTGGTGACGGTAGCGCAAGGGCTGAATTTTCCGCAGGGCCTGGCTTTTGTCGGCGACGCCCTGCTGATCGCCAATCAAGATGGCGTAGTGAAAATCAGGCGGGTCAATGGCCGCTGGTCTGCGGCAGAGCCGTTGATCTCGAACCTGCCCACGGGCGGACACAGGCTTAAAACGATCAAGCTTGGTCCAGACGGTTATTTATATATCAATGTAGGTTCAAGCTGTAATGTGTGCGTGGAGAGTAATCCCTCGCGAGCCACGATACTGCGCTACACAATAGATGGCAAGCCTGCGGGAGCGTTAACTGCGCTAGGCAGGCATGAGCCGTCTGCGATATGGGCCAAGGGTTTGCGTAATTCCCAGGGCTTTGCCTGGCATCCGGTGACCGGTGACATGTATGCTACCAACAACGGGGCAGATAACCGTGCAGATAGCGTAGGCGGTAAGGTCAATGATGAGATCCCGCCTGAGCACCTGAATAAAATCGAGGCCGGTAAACATTACGGCTGGCCGCATTGCTGGGGCGACCCCGGCGGCAAGGGCATGGTGGAGGATCCGAATTTCAAGGCCGAACCGGAGTTCTGCAAGACCGCGCAGGCTCCCGCCATTACATTCATATCGCATACCACGCCGATAGGCATCACTTTCCTGGACAGGACAAATTGGCCTGCGGAGTATAAATCGGATGCGATAGTTGCCTTGCATGGCTCATGGAACCGGAAACAACCGGCAGGCTATCAACTGGTGCGCGTGAAATTCAGGGATAATAAACCTGTCAAAGTAGAAGATTTTGCAACGGGCTGGCTGGTCAATAATGCTGACAGCGGCTGGCTCAAAAGGAATCAGGTTTTCGGGCGGCCGGTAGATGTAGCGGTAGGGCCTGATGGCGCCCTTTATGTATCAGATGATGATTCAGGCGCGATATATCGTATTAGTTATCAAGGTAAATAGAGAAAATAAAATGAAAAAACATATAAGTAAATGGTGGGTGGTTTCAGGTCTGATGCTGAGTTTCGGCGCATGGGCGGAAAGTACTGCAAACGCTGCGCCCGGCCCCGACATGCTGGTTTATATCCAGCCTGTGGAGTTCACCAACCCGATCAAGCTCTGGCATCCCTATACTGATTACTGGTTTTACCAGGGGCCGCCGGTAGAAGCCATTGCCGTTGATAAACTAGGCAAGGCATACGGCAAAGTGGAAGTCTGTGACGCCAACCAGTCGGGGCGTGCGCTGGTATGGCTGCAGCCAAAAATGTTCTACAACCCGCAGGTGCAGCAATTCTACGGCAAAGTGACAGCCGAGGTTTATACCGGGATCGGTAAGCACATCGGCACCTACGTAGGTGAGGCCAATGTGCGCGGCACGCTGGGTTTGCAGGCTGAAACCCGTATCAAACAGTCCTATGCATTGGCGATGGATCATGTGGTCAGCAAGATGAAAGCAGACAATGCATTGCAGGCACAGTTCGGCGCTGCCGCAAACCAGGCCGCAGAGACAACGCCATGCAGCATGGTGACATTGCTGCCGACAAATGCATTGCGCCGCGCTTTACCGTTTTAAGGGGGAATCATGTTGAAAAATCATTACAAGTATGCAGCATTGCTGGCATCCGCTGCCATGGTAATCGGTTGCCATGGCACGGTAAAAACGGCGCTTAACCATCCGCAGAAAATCACCGGCCTGAAAACACCGGAATCAGTGGTGCAGGCCAGGGATGGTCGCATTTATATTTCCGAAATCAATGAGTTCGGTAAAGATGGCGACGGGCAGATTACGGTACTTGACCGCAACGGCAAAACAGCGGTTTTTGCCACCGGCCTGGATGACCCAAAAGGGCTGGCGATCATCGGCCAGTACTTGTATGCAGCCGATAAAAATAAAATCATCAGGATTGGCCCCGACGGTAAAACTAGTGTGTTTGTTGCCAGCACTGCCTTCCCGAGTCCGCCTATATTCCTGAATGACCTGGAAGCCGACCCGCAGGGCAACCTTTACGTAAGCGACAGCGGTGACGTATTGGGCAAAGGCGGTGGCGGTGCCATTTACAGGATTAATGCCAAAGGCCAGGTGACGCTGCTGATCAATGATAAGCAGGATGCCCGTATCGCAGGCCCTAATGGACTGCTGGCGGATGATACCGGTAACTTCCTGCTGGAGGTGGATTTTGCATCCGGTATTTTATATAGCCTGAACACCCAAACCGGACAGCTTACAGACATTGCTGAAGGCTTTGGCGGCGGTGACGGTCTGGTGCATCACTCTAACGGTACCATGTATGTGAGTGACTGGAAGAATGGCAAGGTATTCAGCGTGAACACCAAAGGCGATGTTGCCGTGGTCAGGTCGGGCTATCAGGCTGCAGCTGATATCGCCATCACCAAGGACGAGGCGTATCTGCTTGTACCGGACATGAAAGCGGGCGAGCTGGATTTCATTCCGTTAAAATAGTGGGGTCGAGATAGCTGGCATTGGTCAGCTGACATCGATCAGCAGGCATTCAGTAGCCATCCAATTAAAAAGCCGCGAATTCACGCGGCTTTTTTGCTTACTCGTTAAGCTACAAGCTGAATAATCTCTGGATTATTTAGCTGGTGTAGCTGGTACAGCAGGAGTTGCTGGCGTAGCGGGTGTGGCTGGCGTAGCGGGTGTGGCTGGCGTAGCTTTTTTCTCTTCTGCTTTTGCTGCTTTTTTGTGTTTGGCTTTTTTTGCCGGTGCCGCCGTGTGTTTCACTTCTTCTTTTGCAGGTGCTGCTGCAGTTGCCGCGGCCGCTGTTAAATCGGTTTTGGCAGCAGGCGCTTCAGCAAATGCATTAACGGATACGGCAAATAAGCCTACTAATAATGCTGATAAGATTTTGTTCATGTTAACTCCTTAAAGGTTAAAATCGGTTCTTTGTCAGGATAAATGAATGACACGTTCAAGTTGCAACTCACCTTCCATGAATGCAACAATACGCTTCGAACCTTACACGAGCCTTACATATGCGTTTACTGGTAGTTGAAGACGATAAAATTTTAGCGGAGGGCTTGGTAGATGCGCTCACGCAGGCGGGGTACGCAGTTGACCATGCCGCGAATGGCGAAATTGCCAATGCATTCCTGCAGCAGACTGCTTATGACCTGATCCTGCTGGACCTTGGTTTGCCCAGGGTTGATGGATTCGAAGTGCTTAAACGCCTGCGCAGCCGCGGCGATCATGCTGCAGTGATGATACTGACGGCACAGGATGCGATAGAAAGCCGCGTCAAGGGCCTGGATCTGGGTGCTGATGATTACCTGATAAAGCCGGTTAACCTGAGCGAGCTCGAAGCGCGTGTACGTGCCTTGATCCGGCGCGGAAAAATGGGTTCCAACGCTTCTCTGGTGTGCGGTGATCTGGTATTTGATGCTGCCGATAAGCGCGCAATCTGCGGAGGCCAGGACCTGCTCCTGTCAACGCGCGAGCTGGCTTTGCTGGAAATATTGATGCATAAACAGAACAAGGTGGTAAGCAAGGAGCAGGTTCTGGAGTCACTCTGTAATTGGGATGATGAGCTCGGTGATAATGCGGTTGAGGTATACATTCATCGCCTCAGGAAAAAAATCGCTTCTGCAAATGTGCAGATCAGGACAATACGGGGTTTGGGCTACCTGCTTGAAAATGCAAAAAAATCCTCTCAATAACCAGACGGCGCGTCATTATTCGCTCAGCGGCCAGTTGCTGCTGTGGCTGATGATATGTCTTTTTATCATTCTGAGTATCAGTGCTGTCGTTTCTTACTCGCGTGCCTACCGTTCGGCCAATGTGGCATACGACCGCGCTTTGCTGCGTGAAGTGCTCGCGCTGGCCGAGCAGGTGGATGTGGTGAATAACCAGGTGATGATAGATTTGCCCGAGATCGCCAGGAATCTGCTGGAGTATGATAAGGATGACTTCATCAATTACCGTATTTCGGCACCCGATGGCAAACTGGTCGTCGGTGAGCCTGCCATCAAGCCCCCCAGGAAGGCGCTTGCAAGCGGTAGCCATATTTATTATGACGATATGCTGGATAACGAAAAGGTCAGGGTGGTCGCGTATGCCCTGCCGATTATTAATTCCGAATTGAAGGGCAACCTGTTGATCCAGGTCACCGAGACCCGTACCAAGCGGGAGAAAATGGCGCTTGAGATTATCGAGGAAATGCTGATACCGCAGATTCTCATTATGCTGGTGACGGCCATGGTCATTTTCCTGAGCATCAAGCGCAGCCTGTTTCCGCTCAATCAGTTAAGGGATTCTTTCGCCAGGCGATCTCATGAGGACCTGAGCCCGGTGGTAGCTGATGACGCGCCGCAGGAAATCATGCCGCTATTGAATGAAATGAATGACTTGATGTTAAGGGTCAAGGTTGGGGTCGATTTCCAGAAGGCTTTTGTTGCGGATGCTTCGCATCAGCTCAGAACGCCGATTGCCGCTTTGCAGAACCAGGTGGAACTGGCCTTGCGTGAACCGGTTTCTGCGCAAGTGCAGCATGCGCTGGAGAACATCGCCGTCAGCAGCCGGCACCTGTCGCGTCTGGTGCAGCAGCTGCTGACCCTGGCCAGGATCGAACCAGGCACAGAAAGCCAGTTCGAATTCAAAGAGGTGAACCTGACGCAGCTGGTGCAGGGGGTGACCGCCGAGTGGGTGCCGCGTGCGCTCAGTAAAAATATCGACCTGGGTTTTGAGAGCAGCGAGAGCCAGGATCTGATCATTTCCGGCAACGCCTTCATGTTGAGGGAAATGCTCTCCAACCTGATTGATAACGCGATCTGTTATACGCCCATGGGCGGCGAAGTGACTGTGGCTTTATCGCGGCAGGGTGACAATGCAGTGCTGCAGGTGATTGACAACGGCATTGGCATTGTGCCTGCAAAAAGGACGCTGGTTTTTAACCGGTTCTACCGGGTTGAGGCCAATGCAGGCGATGGCTGCGGGCTCGGTCTTGCGATTGTCAGGGAGATCGTGCTTGCCCATCACGCCACTATCAGCATACAGGATGGCCTGCCTCACAGGCATGCAGGCGGCACGAATGTGTATGGAACCAACATCACGGTACAATTCAAAACAGTAGATTCCAAACCTTATGACAAACAGTAATCACAAACAGCCGTGCCAGGCGGACGGCTGCACGCTGGAAGCCGTGGATATGCGTCATGCAGCCATGAACTGGCTGGTCAGCACAAACCCGTCCCGCAAAGCGGAAGGCGTTAAGAGCCTGAATGCGGCATGGCTGTCAGGGCAGCTTGCACTTGATGCCGCCGCCACCCTGCCGGAGCCTGCCGCTATTCCGGGCCGCCCTGAGCAGCCGCTGCTGGTTTCACCGCTAGAAGTCGGCAAGCGCTCCATGCGCACGCCGGAGGGGAGAGCTGCACTGGTTCATGCACTCGCGCATATTGAATTCAACGCCATCAACCTGGCGCTGGATGCAATCTGGCGTTTTGCCGGCATGCCGGTTCAATACTATGCAGACTGGCTTAAAGTGGCGGCAGAAGAGGCCTATCATTTTGAATTGCTGAATGGATATTTGCTGAATGCCGGTTACCGGTATGGGGATTTCAGCGCGCATAACAGCCTGTGGGAAATGGCCGAGCGTACCCGGGACGATGTGCTGGCAAGAATCGCGCTGGTGCCAAGAACCATGGAGGCGCGCGGACTGGATGCCAGCCCGCCGTTACGCAATAAGTTTCTGCAGATTGGCGATGCGGACGCCGCCGGCATCCTGGACATTATCCTGCGCGATGAAATCGGCCATGTCGCTATCGGCAACCACTGGTTCAATTGGCTGTGCTCACAGCGCGGGCTGGAACCGATCGCTGCCTACCGGGCCTTAGCCACCCAGTATCGTGCACCTGCGATGCGTAAACCGCTGAATATGGAGGCAAGGCGCAAGGCCGGTTTTACTGAAGAAGAGCTGGCCCTGCTGTAAAGGTGCCGAATGCCTCAGCTGGAGAACAGGTTAATCACGCCGTCCAGGCCGTTGTGGTTCAGTGCATAAGTCGCCTGTGCCTGCACCACTGGCTTGGCATGGTAAGCAACGCCTGCCCCGGCGGCAGACATCATCTTGAGGTCGTTCGCACCATCGCCGATGGCGATGGTCTGGGCAGCAGTCAGGCCTAAGCGGTCACGCAGCTTACACAGTTCATCGGCTTTCCTTTGTGCATCCACAATGTCTCCCAGCACTTTTCCGGTGAGTTTGCCGTCAATGATCTCCAGCGTGTTGGAAACCGCATAGTCCAGTCCCAGCATGGTTTTGACGCGCTCGGCAAAGAATGTGAATCCGCCCGAAACCAGCAGGGTCGTGATGTTGTTCTGTTTGCAGCATGCTATCCACTCTTTTGCGCCCGGGTTGAGTTTCAGCCGTTCGTTCAGCACGCGCATCAGGTCAGATTCCGTCAGGCCTTCAAGCAAAGCGACGCGTTCACGCAGGCTTTGTGCAAAATCCAGCTCGCCCTGCATGGCGCGCTCGGTGATTGCCGCTACTTGCGGCTTGATTCCAACCATATCCGCGATTTCATCAATGCACTCGATGCTGATCAAGGTGGAATCCATATCCATCACGCACAAACCGAAATTTGGCAGCAGGTGACTGTCTTGCACATAAGCGCAGTCAATCTGCTGCTCGGCACAGAATTGCTGTACATCAGGATTGATTACCGGCTGGTTTGCCAGATAGTAGCCATGCTGTGCAATCTGCACGAACTGCACGCTGGTAGCACAAAGCTGATGAATATGGGCTAAATGTGAAACGGTAACGGCACTGCCTTGAACAACTAAACGCATGATGGTGAGGGTTTTTTTATATTAAAGTCTTATTATACCTTGAGCTTAAACATTACTTTACTGGCGCAATTGCCTGAATTGCGAGAAAATGTGAATAATCATTAATCAGAGCTATTTTTTATGAATCTGCACGAGTATCAAGCCAAAGCACTATTACAGAAATACGGAATACCCGTTCCGCGTGGGCAGGTGGTGGCCGCTGCGAACGAGGTGGTTGCGGCAGCCAGTGAAATCAACAGCAATGCCTGGGTCGTCAAGGCACAGGTGCATGCCGGCGGCCGCGGCAAGGCCGGCGGCGTCAAGGTCGTCAAATCGCCGGTTGAGGCGCAGAACGTTGCAACCGAGCTGTTAGGCAAAACACTCGTGACTTACCAGAACGCGCCGGATGGCCAGCCTGTGAACCAGGTGCTGATCGAAGAAACCCTGCCTATCGCACGTGAACTTTACCTGTCCATGCTGGTAGACAGAACCCTTGAGCGCGTTGTTGTGGTGGCTTCTGTTGCCGGCGGTATGGATATTGAAGAAATTGCACATACCAGCCCGGAAAAAATCCTGCAGGAAGTGTGTGACCCGTTGAACGGCCTGGTGGATTTTCAGGCACGTAACCTGGCGTTTAAGCTGGATCTCAGCGGTGACCAGATCGGCAGTTTCACCAAGCTGCTTAAAGGCCTGTATCGCCTGTTCAAGGAAAACGACCTGGCGCTGCTGGAAATCAATCCATTGGTGGTGACCGCAGAGGGCAAGCTGTTTGCATTGGACTGCAAGATGAGCGTTGACGATAATGCGCTTTATCGCCAGAAAGTCCTTGCGGAACAGCGCGACTGGAGCCAGGAAGACAGCAAAGAGGCAACAGCGCACCATGCCGGCCTGAATTACATCGCACTGAACGGCAATATCGGCTGTATGGTGAATGGTGCAGGCCTTGCCATGGCAACCATGGATTTAATCAAACTGCATGGTGGCATGCCGGCTAACTTCCTGGATGTGGGCGGAGGGGCTACTGCTGAAACAGTGGCGAAGGCGTTCAAGATTATTCTGGCAGACAGCAACGTTAAGGCTATTTTAGTCAATATTTTCGGCGGCATCATGCGCTGCGACATTATTGCGGAGGGTATTATCACCGCGGTGAAAGAAGTCGGGATGCAGATTCCGGTGATTGTGCGTTTAGAAGGTACTAATGTGGATTTAGGTAAAAAAATGCTGCGTGAAAGCGGTTTAAATATTATTTCGGCTGAAGGCTTGACGGATGCTGCGTTGCAGGCGGTGAAGTCTGTAAACGGTCAGGCGGTGACAGCATGAGTATTTTAGTCAATAAAAACACTAAAGTTTTATGCCAGGGCTTTACCGGTAAGCAAGGCACTTTCCATTCCGAACAGGCGCTGGCCTATGGTACCAAAATGGTCGGCGGCGTCACGCCGGGCAAGGGCGGCCAGCTGCATCTTGGCCTGCCGGTTTTTAATACCATGCGCGATGCGGTCAGCACTACCGGCGCCAATGCCAGTGTGATTTATGTGCCGCCAGCCTTCGCGGCAGATTCGATTCTTGAGGCGAGTGATGCCGGTATCGAGTTGATTATCTGTATTACGGAAGGTATTCCGGTGCTGGATATGCTGAACGTCAAAGCTGCATTAAGGGCGAACGGCACCAAGTTGATCGGCCCTAACTGCCCGGGCGTGATTACGCCGGATGAATGCAAGATCGGCATTATGCCGGGCAGTATCCATCAGCGTGGTAAAGTAGGTGTGGTGTCACGTTCCGGTACCCTGACCTATGAAGCTGTGCATCAAACCACAGCCCTGAACCTGGGTCAAAGCACTTGTGTAGGTATAGGCGGCGACCCGATCAAAGGGCTGAATTTCATTGAATGCCTGCAGATGTTCGAGGCAGACCCTGAAACGGAAGCGATTATCATGGTGGGCGAGATCGGTGGTTCCGATGAAGAAGCCGCGGCTGAATTCATCAAGAGCAATGTAACCAAGCCGGTGGCTGCGTACATTGCCGGGCAGACTGCTCCGGCCGGTAAGCGTATGGGGCATGCCGGTGCGATTATTTCCGGCGGCAGCGGCAAAGCCGTCGACAAGATCCGTGCTTTGGAAAATGCAGGGGCAGTGGTTGCGAGTTCACCGGCCGGTCTGGGTGAAGCGGTGCTTGCTGCGATTAATAACAAAAAATGAGATATTTGCACGGATAGGCAGGCGCAGCGTCCGTGTCAGTGTCCCAGTCATGATTAAGGGCTAATTCTTTAGTGAATCGCATGCATATATCAGTTAAAGGTTTCATTGCTGCTTTGATGGCAGGGCTTATTACCGTCACGTCGCCGGTTATCGCAGCCGAAGATATCCCATACCTGCTCACGGCAGCCTCGAAGGGGGACCTGGCTACGGTTAACGCAATGCTTGGCAGTGGCGTCAACCCGAATGTAGTGGATGAAGACGGGCTGACGGCATTGATGTATGCGGCTCGTAAAGATAAAGCGGACGTCGTTTTAGCGCTGATCGCAAAAGGTGCCGACATCAACGCCAGGGATAAGGGTGCATGGACCGCGTTGATGCATGCTGCCAAGAAAAACAACATTGCTACTGCAAAAGTATTGCTGGATAAAGGCGCCGATTTTAAAGTGCGGGACGGTGCCGGCTGGAGTGCATTCGGCCTGGCTGCAATGTCAGGCTATTCATCCATGGTTGAGCTGTTTATTCAGCATGGGGTCGATGCCAATATCAAAAGTGATGACGGTAAAACCGTGTTGATGCATGCTGCCAAGAGCGGCGACCTTGCTACGGTGGGGGTGTTGATTGACCATCAAGCTGATCTGGCTGCCCGTGATCAGCTGGGCGTGACGGCTCTGATGATCGCGGCTCGCGGAGGGCACGCACCGGTGGTAGATGCGTTGATCAAGCGCGGCGCAAAAGTTGACCAGAAAGACCTGTCCAAGTGGACAGCCCTGAGCTGGGCTGTAAAAAAGAACCAGATCGACGTGGCTAAGGTGCTGGTGAACGCCGGCGCGAATGTTAACAACCTGGATTCAGAAGGTACGCCGCTGCTGCATATGGCTGTAGATAACGGCAATGCTGAGATGGTGAAGCTGCTGCTGGCAAACAATGCAAAGGTCAAAGCTAAAGATCAATATGGCTTGACCGCACTGGTTTATGCACTCAAGGCGCAGGATGCTGAAATCGTCAAGTTGATCAAAGATGCAGGCGGCAGCTATTAAAGCCGCATTCAGTTTTTTCATGTCCAGAAAAAATTTCGATTGATGAAAATCGCAATTGCTCAAATCAACTGTGTTGTCGGTGACATCGCCGGCAATGTAGAAAAAATTGCCCGATATGCGGCGCAGGCAAAGTCGCAGGGCGCTACACTGGTGCTGACGCCGGAACTTTCCCTGTGCGGCTATCCGCCTGAGGACCTGCTGTTAAGGACAGACTTTCTGGAAGCGTGTGAGCAGGGGCTATATGCGCTTGCCGCACGGCTTGGCGGCATGACTGTGATCGTGGGGCATCCCCATCTGGAAGGCGGGGCCTGTTTTAATGCGGCATCCGTGCTGCAGGATGGAAAGATACTGGCGACTTACCACAAACATGTACTGCCGAATTATGCGGTGTTTGATGAAAAACGGTATTTCAATCCCGGTAACGATGCGCTGGTGTTTCAGCATCAGGGCGTTAATATCGGCGTGCTGATCTGTGCAGATGTGTGGGAAGCGGCACCTGCACTGGCCAGTAAAGCGGCTGGCGCAGAGTTGCTGCTTGCGCTGAATGCTTCGCCTTTTCATATGGAAAAACAATTCACGCGCATAGAAAAACTTCGCCAGCGCGTGACAGAGACCCAGCTGCCGATTGTCTATGCCAATCTGGTGGGTGGGCAGGATGAGCTGGTATTTGACGGGGCTTCATTCGTGCTGAATGCACAAGGAGAGATCACGCACGAGCTGCCGGCCTTTGAAACAAGCCTGTGCGTTGTTGATTTTGAACACGCAGCGCCTTTGGCCGGCTCGCTTGCAGCGCCTCTGGCGATAGAGGCTTCTGTTTACGCTGCATTGAAGCTGGGGTTGGCTGATTACGTCAATAAAAACCGGTTCCCGGGCGTGGTGCTGGGCATGTCAGGAGGCGTCGATTCTGCCTTGACACTGGCGATAGCCGTGGATGCACTTGGAGCGGACAAAGTGCATGCAATCATGATGCCTTCTGAATTCACCGCTGATATCAGCGTCAATGACGCACGCGAAATGGCTGATATATTGGGCGTAAAGTATAGTGAAATAGCGATTAAAGGACTATTTGATAAATATCTGGAAGCCTTGTCACCGCAGTTCGGCGATATGCCGTTCGACGCCACTGAAGAAAACCTGCAGGCGCGTATACGCGGCATGCTGTTAATGGCTGTTTCAAACAAGTTCGGCAGTATTGTGGTTACAACCGGCAACAAGAGCGAGACCGCGGTAGGTTACTGTACCTTGTATGGTGATATGGCTGGCGGCTTCGCTTTGCTGAAAGATGTACCCAAGACGCTGGTGTATAGGCTGTGCCATTACCGTAACGGTTTATCCAGGGCGATTCCCGAGCGTATTATTACGCGGCCGCCTTCAGCAGAGCTGCGCGCCAATCAGGTGGATCAGGATAGCCTGCCGCCTTATGACATACTGGACGGTATCATTGAAGCCTATGTTGAATATGACCTTGGCCGTGAAGCCATCATCGCGCAGGGCTATTCGGCTACTGATGTCAACAGGGTGATTACCATGATCGACCGTAATGAATACAAGCGCCGCCAAGCGCCAGTCGGGGTTCGCATTACGCACAGGGGGTTTGGTAAAGACAGGCGGTACCCGATTACGGCCAAACTTTCTGATTTTTGGTAAGCTATAGTAGTAAGTTGTGATAAATGCATCCGCGGTCAATGAAACGATGGGCAGATGTATCGGTATCTGTAAGAAATTTCGCTGAAAAGCTTAATTAAATAATTTTAATCTGGAAGTTCCGGGAGTTGAGCGTATGAAAAAAATCGAAGCTATTATTAAACCATTTAAACTGGATGACGTGCGCGAGGCGCTGTCTGACATCGGCGTGAATGGCTTGACTGTGACAGAGGTTAAAGGTTTTGGCCGCCAGAAGGGCCATACCGAGCTTTATCGCGGTGCTGAATATGTCGTGGATTTTCTGCCTAAAATCAAACTGGAGCTCGTGATTGCAGACGCGATCCTGGATTCAGCCGTTGACGCGATCATCAAGGCTGCCCATACCGGCAAGATCGGCGATGGCAAGATTTTTGTGACTACGGTTGACCAGGTGATACGCATCCGTACCGGCGAAACCGGCGAGGCTGCCGTTTAATTTTTAATATAAATTCAACACTCACGTTGTCAGCTTCGCCTTGCCGTACTATTCGTACTGTCTGCGGCCTGCTTCCTAGCGATTGTTGTTTTATATCAAAAATACATTAACTAATGCCGGCTGTTTTAAAGACAATCCTGCTACTTACCGTATCAAACGTCTTCATGACGTTTGCCTGGTATGCCCATCTCAAGAACCTGAATAACAAGCCCTGGATGATTGCCGCGCTGGCGAGCTGGGGCATTGCGCTGTTTGAATACATGTTTCAGGTGCCAGCAAACCGCATCGGGTTTACCGTCATGTCCGTGGCGCAGCTTAAGATACTGCAGGAAGTGATTACCCTGTCGGTGTTCGTGCCGTTTGCCGTGTTTTATATGCAACAGCCTTTGAAGCTTGATTTTCTGTGGGCGGGACTGTGCCTGATGGGCGCTGTGTATTTCATGTTCAGGGCTTGATGTTCAGGCGTTGCTATCAGGGCGATGCCAGGCCCTGAGTTTCCCGTGAATGACACCTTATGTGATAGTTTGATGGTTTAAGTGCGCCCGCTAATAACCAAGCGCTCTCGCTCCCTGGTAGAACACAAAGCTCACCACCCATGCCAGGCCAAGTGACCACGCGATAGACAGCCACATGAATCCATTGCTCTTGGATTCATTCCTGATGGTGGCGATCGTGGACAGGCAAGGTGTATAGATCAGCGTGAACAGCATGAAGCTCATGGCCTGCACCCAGTCGATCTGCGTTGCCATCTGCGCCATCAATGCATCACCCTGCATGCCATAGATTACGGCGAGTGCGCCGACGACGATCTCTTTGGCGACAAAACCGAAAATAAGCGCAATCGCCAACTCATGGTTAATGCCGATCGGGTCCAGTAACGGGCTGAAGAATACGCCGATCTGGCCTGCATAAGTGCCGATGCTTGCAGGTGCCACATTGCTTGGGAAGTTGGTCAGCAGCCAGACTAATATTACCCCCAGGATAATGAATTTTGTGGCGCGGTTCAAAAAGTGTTTTACTTCCTGCCAGCCGCGCAGAACAATCTGGCGGAGCGTAGGGAAGCGGTAAGGCGGTAGTTCAAGAATGAATGGCTCTGCATTTTTATATTGCTTCTGGAACAGCACTGCGGTCAGGAACATGGTCAGGAAGCTCATCACATACAGCGAGAACAGCACTAGCGGAGCATGTTTTGCGCTGAACAGGGCGGCGATGATGAAGATGAATACCTGCAAGCGTGCGGAGCAGAGTGAGAGCGGAATGACCAGCATGGTCAGCAGCCGCATCGGACGCGAGCGCATGATGCGGGTGCCCATGATGGCCGGCACGTTGCAGCCGAATCCCATCAGCATCATCACAAAGCCGCGGCCATCCAGCCCCATTTTTGCCATCAGGGCATCCATCAGGAACGCCGCGCGCGACAGGTAGCCGCTGTCTTCTACCATCGACATGACCAGGAAGAACAGGATGATGATGGGAACAAAGGCAGCCACCGTGGCTACGCCGTTATAGACGCCGTCCAGCAGCAGGCCTTCGAGCCATGCCGGGCTGCCGCTGAGCAGCGGTTCCAGCAGGCTACTGCGGATGAGATCCAATACCCATGCGAGCGCGTCCTGCAAAGGGCCGCCGACCGCAAAAATGAACTGGAACAGCAGGAACATGGCGATAAAGAACAAAGGCAGTCCCAGCCATTTGTGCAGCAGGATTCTGTCGATTTTATCTGTGGTGTCATCGGCCAGCGTAGTCGGGATCTGTACGTGCTTTTGTATCAGGGTTTCCATCTCGCGTTCAATCTGGCTATCTTCCTGCAGCAGCAGGTTGATGCTTTTGGGGTTGGTGGTCGCTTTTTGCTCGTTCACAATATGAGCGGCCACTTCCAATGCTTTAGGCAAGCCTTCGCCGTATTTTGCGCTGATCGGTATCACCGGCAATGCCAGTTCGGCTGCGAGGTTTTCGGTGTTAATGGTGATGCCGGCACGCCTTGCCTCATCCGTCATGTTCAGGACGAGGACGACAGGTGCCCCAAGTTTTTTCAGTTGCAGCAGCAATGAAAGCTGGCGTTCGATCTGCGTGCTGTTCAGGAGTACGATCAGCAGGTCGACCGGGTTGTTGGTCAGGAAGTGCCTGACAACCTGTTCGTCTTCAGAAAAGCCGTGCAGGTCATATATGCCTGGCAGGTCAATCAATTCTGCAATATGGCCGCCAAGCAGGATTTTTGCGCTCATGAGGTCAACAGTGATGCCTGGCCAGTTCCCCACGCGTGCGGATGCGCCACTGATACGATTGAACAGGGTGGATTTGCCGGTGTTGGGCATCCCTAAAAGGGCAATGCGTTTCATATTGACTGACTTCTAGATGGGGTGGGTTTGAATGCGTGATGCTTCGTTTGCACGCAGGATGACATCTGTAGTGCCAAGCCTGATCTGAAGCGGCCCATTAAAGCTTGCACGACGCATGATACTTAATGTTTTGCCTACGCGAAAACCCAATGCCGATAGTCTGTGAAATAGCGACTCATCAGCTTCAATCGCTGAGATGACAGCCTGCTGACCAGCTTCCAATTGAGATAAAGGTTGCATATTTTTTAAGTGGATGCCTATTTATAAATGATAATTATTCTTATTATCGCATAATTATTTGCCTGTGTATGTGCTGGAAATGGACTATTTAATAAATAAAAAAAGACCCTGTTCAGGGTCTTTTTTTATTTATGCTGCCAGCGGGTGATGGCTATTTGGCGATCTCGATTTTTGCCTTGCTGCGTAATTCGGACATGAATTTCTCAAGATTGCGCTGCTGCAGGTTTTTTTGCAGGCCGTCTTTCAGTTTGTCGTAAGCCATCGGCTGTGCCGGGCGCGTATCAATCAGTTTGATCACATGCCAGCCGAATTGCGTTTGTACCGGGCTTGCCGAAACAGCGCCTTTCTGCAGGTTGGCAGCAACGTCGCTGAATGGTTTGACCATAGAGGCAGGAGAGAACCAGCCCAGATCGCCGCCTTTTTCTTTAGAGCCGGGGTCGATTGATTTATCTTTAGCCAGTTTTGCAAAGTCGCCGCCTTTGTTTAACTGGGCAATGATGTCTTTGGCTTCTGCTTCGGTTTTAACCAGAATATGGCGCGCGTTATATTCTTTATCGCCATAGGCTTTTTTATACTGCTCGTATGCGGCCTTGGTGTCTGCATCTGAAATCGGGTGTTTTTTTACGTAGTCCTGCAGGAATATGCTGGTCAGCAGTTTGCGGCGGCCTAGTTCTTCACGGGCTAGATAATCCGGCTGTTTATCGAGGCCAAGTCTCTGCGCTTCCTGATAGACCAATTCTGAACTTACCAGCTCATTGATGATGGCGCTTTTTGTATTGTCATCAATTTTCTGGCCGCTTGCTGCGATGTCTTTTGAAATGACATCGTAAATAGAGTCTTTGATCTGCTTGCCGTTGACGGTTGCGATTGCATCGGCAGCAAAAACTGATGGGGCAAACGATAAAACTGCAAGTGTAATTAACGTTTTTGTGAATTTCATGTAAAAATCCCTAATGTGTTGAATTTAAAATAAAAAGCCTAAAATAAAGAACTAAAAATAAAAAGCTTATAAAGCGCAGTTTATATTTCATCTGTTGCCGTGGCATGAATACTCAGAGCGTGTATTTTGTGCGGCATAAGATCTGTAAGGGGTTGATAAATAAGACGATGGCGCATTATCAGCGATTTTTTGCAAAAATGCGAGCTTGTTATATAAAGCGTAAAATGCCCGCCACCGCCGTTGCCCTGGTGGCCTGCATGCAAGGCGCTATCGTCGATAATTTTTAGTTCGGTCGGTTCCAGCACCTTAAGGCGGCTGCTGATTTCATCAATCAGTGACATCAGGGTAATGTTTTCCGGAAAGGTTTGACGGTTACCTGCCGGTACACGCCGTTAATCGTGAATGGGTCATTGTCTGCCCACGCCCTGGCCTCATCCAGGGTGTTGAATTCTGCGACAATCAGGCTGCCGCTATAGCCATTGGTGCCGGGGTCGTTACTGTCGATCGCCGGGAAGGGGCCGGCCAGCAGCAGTCGTCCTGCATTTTGCAGGGACGTCAGTCGGCTCAAGTGTTCAGGTCTGGCTTGCAGGCGTTTTTCCAGGCTATCGGGAGCATCTTCAGCCATGATTGCATACCACATTATTCGGAGTCTCCATTTGATTCTTCTTTAGGTATGTATTTACTGATAAATACTGTCTGCACAATAATGAATAAAATCATGATGCCGGTAATGCCGAAGAGTTTGAAATCCACCCAGATATCCTGTGAGTAGTGATAGGCAACATACAGGTTCAAAAACCCCAATCCCAGGAACAGCATTGCCCAGGCGACATTCAGCTTCGACCAGATCGGGTCAGGCAGGTTGATTTGTTTTTCCATCAGGCTGCGTATGGGGTTTTTTTTGAAAAACAACTGTGAACCTAACAGGCCTGCCGTAAATAGCCAGTAAAGAATAGTCGGTTTCCACTGTATGAATTGCGGGTCTTTCAGCAGTAACGTAGCGCCGCCGAATACGGTAATAATCGCGCCACTCAGCATGAGCATTTTATCAACCGCACCATGACGGATTTTGACGTAAATGATCTGGGCGATAGTGGCGGCCATTGCGACTGCGGTTGCCGTAAAAATGCCAAAATATTTGAATGCAATAAAAAACAGTATGACCGGAAATAAATCGAACAAAAACTTCATATGGGCTCTTAAGTTAGGTGACTTTTTCAATATAAACGCCAAAAACAAATTCAAAACAATGCTTTAGGCGAGTGCGCTATTTTGCTATGATTAGCTATGCGCTGCAAGGCGTAAATTGTAATACTTTAAGCAGTGCCGCAGGGTGCTGTCAGCGATGGTTTTTACAATATTTGACCTCTAATTTTCTGGATGTAATGCAGGCGCTGTGCGCCGACTACAAATATCTTAATGATTGACCTTCACTCACATTCCAATATTTCAGATGGGCTGCTTTCCCCGGCTGAACTGGTAGCGCATGCGGCTAATAACGGTGTGCGCGTGCTGGCGTTGACAGATCACGATGATATTGGCGGCTTGCAGGAAGCGCAGCAGGCCGCGGTACAGCACGGTATCACATTGATCAATGGCGTTGAGATTTCAGTGACCTGGAAAAAACGCACATTGCATATCGTCGGGCTGAATGTGAACCCCGATAATGCCGCCTTGCAGGCAGGGCTGGCGGCGGTGCGTTCGGGGCGGCTTGAGCGTGCGAGGCAGATGGCGCTTAGCCTGGAGCAGGCTGGCATTCATGGCAGCTTTGAGGCGGCTTCTTCCTATGCGCAGCAAAGTATCCTGACGCGCATGCACTTTGCGCGGTTTCTGGTGGATAGCGGCTATGCTAAAGATCCCAAGGCCGTGTTCAAGAAGTATCTGGTCAAAGGCAAGCCCGGTTTTGTGAACCATGAGTGGATGAGCCTAGGGTCGGCGATTGATTTGATCATCAATAGCGGCGGTGTTGCGGTCCTGGCACATCCCGGACGCTATGAAATCAAGCGAACTAATATGCTGCTGCTGTTGGAAGAATTCAGGGCATTGGGCGGCACCGCAATTGAAGTGGTCACAGGCAGCCATACTGCCGCACAATATGTGGAGTACGCCAAATATGCACAGCTGTTTGGATTGAAAGCCTCCCAAGGGTCTGACTATCATGGCAAAGGTATCAGCTTCATGGGCATGGGGCGTTTGCCTGAGTTGCCGGCCAATTGCATTCCGGTCTGGCAGGATTGGCCGCAGATGGATGCATTACTGACTGCTTGAGCAGTACAATATCAATAAAAAATCATGTCACAGTTTTTTAACATCAACCTGGATAACCCGCAGCCGCGCCTGATCGCACAAACGGCAGATATCTTGCGCAAGGGCGGCGTTATCGTTTATCCGACGGATTCTGGATACGCGCTTGGCTGCATGCTGGGCAATGCCGATGCGCAGGCGCGCATTCGCCAGATTCGCGGTGTGGATGACCAGCATTTGTTTGCGATGATGTGCCGTAACCTGAGTGAGCTCGGTAATTATGCGAAAGTCAGCAATGGCCAGTTTCGCCTGCTTAAAGCCAATACCCCTGGCGCTTATACTTTCATCCTGAATGCCACGCGTGAAGTGCCGCGCAAGCTGCAGCACCCCAAGCGCAGTACCATTGGTATCCGCGTTCCGCAGCATACGGTCGTGCAGGCTATCCTGGAGGCAATCGATGCGCCGTTGCTGACGATGTCGCTTCATTTTCCGGACGTGGATATTGCAACGGTAGAGCCCTGGGAGATCCGTGAGCGCCTGCAGCGGCAGGTTGACCTGGTGATTGAAGTCGAGCATTGTCTTGAGGGTGCCACGACCGTGATTAACCTAACGGAAGACATTCCGGTACTTGTGCGCGAAGGGCTGGGTGATATTTCGCCTTTCGGTTTTTGAGCCGTATCGGCAGTGATGGTATGTTGTAATTTTTAAATTATAGAGAGCCTTATGGATTTAACAGTCATACAGAAAATAGTCATTTATGCTTTACCCGTGATTTTTGCAATTACCGTGCATGAGGCCGCGCATGGTTACGCGGCCAGGCATTTCGGAGATATGACTGCATTTAATGCCGGGCGCATTACCCTTAATCCGCTCAAGCACATCGACCTGTTCGGCACCATTATATTGCCGGCATTAACGGTCATGCTCGGTGGCATATTGTTTGGTTGGGCAAAGCCGGTGCCGGTAGATTTCCGCCGCCTGCGCAATCCTAAGAAAGATATGCTGTGGGTCGCAGCAGCAGGCCCTGCATCCAATTTTGTGATGGCGATATTCTGGGCGCTGGTCATGAAGTTTTCAGTAAGTGCGCCGGGGGCTTTTGCATTGCCTATGGCATTGATGGGCAAGGCTGGCGTCACGATCAATGTCGTGCTGATGGTGCTTAACCTGTTGCCGCTGCCGCCGCTGGATGGTGGCCGCATTGCCGTGAGCCTGCTGCCGATGAATTTGGCCCGGCCTTTCGCGCAGATTGAGCGTTATGGATTCATCATTTTGATCATTTTGTTATTCAGCGGCGTGCTCGGCAGGATACTGGAACCGCTGATTAACCTGGTTTATGCGCTGATATCCGCTATTTTCTAGCGCTGTGTTGTGTTAAGCCGCCGCAATAATGCATTTGCGTGGTTTTAAATACGATACTTAGTATAATAACGACATATTTAATTTAAGGTTTTTCTTCACATGGCAATAGAACGCGTTTTATCGGGCATGCGCCCTACAGGCAATCTGCATCTGGGACATTACAACGGCGTACTTAAAAACTGGATACGGTTGCAGCATGAGCATGAGTGCCTGTTTTTTGTGGCCGACTGGCACGCATTGACGACCCATTACGATACGCCGGAAGTCATTGAAGAAAGCGTATGGGAAATGGTGATCGACTGGCTGGCGGCAGGCGTTGACCCTGCGAGTTCAACCATTTTCATCCAATCACGCGTGCCTGAGCATGCCGAACTGCACACTTTGCTTTCCATGATTACGCCATTAAGCTGGCTGGAACGTGTGCCAACCTACAAGGACCAGCAGGAGAAATTGTCCAGCAAGGATTTATCGACTTACGGCTTTTTGGGCTATCCATTACTGCAAAGTGCCGACATCCTGATGTATAAAGCGACACAGGTGCCCGTAGGCGAAGACCAGATCCCGCATATTGAATTCACACGCGAGATAGCCCGCCGTTTCAACCATATCTATGGCAAAGAACAAGGTTTTGAAGAAAAAGCCGAAGCTGCAATCAAAAAGCTGGGCAGCAAACGTGGCGCGCTGTATGAAGAAATGCGCAAAGCCTATCAGGAAAGCGGCGATGAAGAAGCGCTGGAAACCGCGCGCGCCATGATAGAAGAACAGCAGGGCATGAGCATGGGTGATAAAGAGCGCTTATTGGGCTATCTTGAAGGTGGCGGCAAGATCATTCTGGTTGAACCCGACTATAAATTGACTCCGGCTTCAAAAATGCCGGGACTGGATGGGCAGAAAATGTCCAAGTCCTATAACAATACGATTTCATTGCGTGAAGATGTCGATTCAATTGCGAAAAAAATCAAAACCATGCCGACTGACCCGGCGCGCGTGCGCCGTACCGATCCGGGTGATCCCGCTAAATGCCCGGTTTGGCAACTGCATGAAATTTATTCAGATGAGTCTACGCAGAACTGGGTTCAGGCTGGCTGTAAAGGCGCAAGCATCGGTTGTATCGAATGTAAAGGCCCGGTAATTGAAGGCGTGCTGGCCGAGCTGAAACCGATTCAGGAGCGTGCCGCTCAGTATGCCGAAGACCCGACCCTAGTCAAGAATATCGTGGCGGAGGGCTGCGAGAAAGCACGGAAATTGGCGAGAGAGACGATGCGGGAAGTGCGGGATGCGATGGGACTGAATTATAGTTGATGAGCCTGCTATTGAAACTGGTCGAAAAATTAATCATCCATGCCTAAAGTTTTAGACATTAACGGATTTAAATTTTATTTTTTCAGCCATGAGCCAAATGAACCTGCGCATATACATATTGATAAAGCAGGAAGTACGGCTAAGTTTTGGTTGCTGCCGATTGAGCTTGCCAGAAATATTGGATTTAATGCAAAAGAGTTAAAAGAAATCAGATTGTTAATTGAAGAGCACCAACAGAGGTTTTTGGAGGCCTGGTATGGGTATTTTGGCACCAAGCGCTGATGAGCGCGTTAAAAATGTTGAAATTACGGATGATGTGATCAGCGTTAGCCTGATGGATGGCCGCGTTATCAGTGCGCCATTGGTTTGGTTTCCTCGTTTGCTTAACGCAAGTCAGGCCGACAGGCAAAAGTGGCAAACTTGTGCAGCAGGTTATGGTATCCACTGGGAAACCTTGGACGAGGATTTAAGTACTGAGGGCTTGCTGCGCGGAGCACCCTCGTTTGAGTATCAGGAAAAACATTAGGTTTTATCCATGTGTATCTGTGTTTCGCGCTTCCACTTGGGGCTTTAGACCCTTAGTGAAGCGGTGGTGATCTTTTACACTTTGCTTGCCAGTTTACTGGTTTAGCCAATTGGGAAAGCCAAGTACTGGCTTACAGTTACATCTGCGGCTAAAAGACATTTAGTCTGCAGGTAAATAAAATAAGGCAGCTCATTTGTTACTCACAACAAACGACATCAGAATCAAAGGTGAAAGGCTCAATGAGCTGCCACAAGATCTTTACATTCCCCCCGAAGCCTTGGAGGTGTACCTGGAGGCCTTTGAAGGCCCGCTCGATCTGCTGCTGTACCTGATCCGCAAGCACAATCTGGATATCCTGGATATTCCAATGGCGGAATTAACGCGCCAGTATATGGAGTATGTAGAAAAGATGCGTGCTATCAAGCTGGAGCTAGCGGGCGATTACCTGTTGATGTCAGCGATGCTGATCGAGATTAAATCGCGCATGCTGCTGCCAAAACCGGTGGAGCTGGAAGAAGAAAACGACCCGCGTGCCGAACTGGTCAGGCGCCTCATGGAGTATGAGGCAATCAAGCTCGCAGCGCAGCGCTTGGACGAGATGCCCAAGGTTGGGGATGGCCTGTTTGTCGCGAGCGCTTATTATCAGCATATCAGCCAGGTCAGGCCGCCCGAAGTCAGCCTGGACGACCTTGCAGAAGCATGGCGTAATGTGCTGAAGCGCGCCAGTCATTACCGGCACCATAAAGTAGGCCGTGCCGAGCTGTCGGTACGTGAGCATATGAGCATGATCCTGCGCCGCTTGAAAGAGGATCGCTTGCTTGAGTTTACACAACTGTTCGATGTCAGGAACGATGGCATTCCCAAACTGGTGGTGTGCTTTCTTGCGATACTCGAACTGGCGCGTGAAGGACTGCTGCGCATTACCCAGCAGCAGGCGTTTTCGCCGATTTATGTACAGATTGCTTCAGATATTCATCCATAAGGTGTTGGTGCATAGCCATGAGTGAAACCAGTAACATCGCCGAGCTAAAAAAGGTGCTTGAGGCTGCATTGCTTACCTCGCATGAGCCGCTGTCGCTTGACGACATGCTGCGGTTGTTCGCAGATAAAATGGAGCGGGCGACCCTGCGCATGCTGCTGGATGAGCTGAAGCAGGATTGGGCCGCGCGCTCCATGGAGCTGGTTCAGGTCGCATCCGGCTATCGTTTTCAGGCGCGTGAGGAATATGCTGTTTTCCTGGCGCGGCTGACCCCGGAACGGCAGGTAAGGTATTCACGTGCAGTGATGGAAACGCTGGCTATTATCGCCTACCGCCAGCCGGTGACGCGCGGTGACATTGAAGAAATCCGCGGCGTGGCGGTAAACTCAAATGTTATCCGCCAGTTGCAGGAACGTGACTGGATCGACGTTGTCGGACAGCGTGAAGTGCCCGGGAGGCCATCACTGTACGGCACAACCAGGCACTTTCTGGATGACCTTAATATACAGTCGCTCTCGCAGCTGCCGCCGATGGAGGATTTTGCACAGCAGGAAATCCCGATCTAACCATTTGTAAGCGAGTGTTATAAATAGCGCTCACATACAGCAATTGCTGTAAAATCCGTTTTTAATCATTAAAGTAAGTTCAATATGGCACGTCCCTTCAAGCAACAACGAGATCCGCAGCGCCCTGTGCGCAGGCCTACCACGCATTTTACAAAATTAGAAGCTGACCCGAGTGCGCCGCCAGCGCCCACGCAGCGGCTGCATAAGCTATTGGCACTGGCTGGTTTAGGCTCGCGCCGCGACATGGAGGAGCTGATCGCCAGTGGGCGCGTCACGGTGAATGGGCAGGTGGCGACTGTCGGGCAGGCTGTCAGCGAACATGATGTGGTGCGGCTGGATAGCCGCCCGCTGCGGTTGCCGTTTGAGGCCGAATTGCCGCAGGTGCTGATCTATCATAAGCCCGAAGGTGAGATCGTCAGCCAGGACGATCCTGAAGGCCGTGCCAGCGTGTTTGATAAGCTGCCAAGGATCAAGCACGGTAAATGGATCGCCATCGGCCGTCTGGATATGAATACCAGCGGCTTGCTGATTTTTACGACATCAGGCGAGCTGGCCAATCATTTCATGCATCCGCGCTATGAAGTGGAGCGTGAGTATGCCGTGCGTATTTTCGGCGAACTGACCGAAGGCCAGATGGCACAGCTGAAAGAAGGCATTGAGCTGGAAGACGGTCCTGCAAACTTTGACAGCATTGTCCCGCAAGGCGGTGAAGGTGCCAATCACTGGTATCAGGTCATTCTGCGCGAAGGCCGCAACCGTGAAGTACGTCGTTTATTCGAAGCATTCCAGTTGCCGGTTAGCCGCCTGATGCGTGTACGCTTCGGGCCGGTGAACTTGCCGCCGCGCGTTAAACGCGGACAAATGCTCAAGCTCGAGCAAAAAGAAGTTGTTGGCTTGCTGGAATGGGCCGGGCTGGAAGTGCCGAAAGCACCGTTAAGGCAACTTACCCAGCGCGAAAAACTGAAATCGACCACCGTATTCACGCCAAAAGTACGCAAGCAGCGTATCAGTGCCCTGGACAGGCCGCCGCCAACTGCGGATGATGGCGGTCAGGGCAGGCCACACCGCGGTAAGCCTGAGTCACGTAATCCTGCTGCCAAAAAACCGGCACCCAGGAAATCTGCCAATCGTCGTGTGCGTCAGACCAGTGACCTGAATGCACCGCAGATGCAGAAGAAGAGCGACAGGAATAGGGGTAGGGGATAGTTTTAGATAAGCGTTAGTTAATAATTCGTCGGTCTCGCCCAACCTCGCTTAGTGCTAAAGCACTAAGTCGGTTGTGAAAGGCTACCCCCTACCGCTTAATTCCTGCGCTGCTCAGCGCGGTAGCTGGGGACATGAAAAACCACCTGAAACCCTAACTTTTCTCTACAACGGTAATTTTTCGTGCCAGTACTCCAAGTGCCGTCATACCAGCGTAGGCTGGTATCCAGACAATGTCGTACTCACTAATGTCTGATAGCTGAACTTAGCTTAGACATTAGTGAAGAATTTAGGCTTTACCCAAGCGCCACAACGATGTCACTTCCGCTTTTCTAGCCGCATGCAGTGGATCGCTGGCATCCAATGTTTTCTGATGCGTGGCTTTGGTGTCGATTCTATCAATCACTTTCAGGCCTGCGGCATCAATCCAGCTTTGCAGCTGTTCACGTGTTCTTAAGCCTAAATGTTCCGCAAAGTCCGACAGGATCAGCCAGCCTTCGCCGGTGTCGCTTAGATGTGCTTTCAGTCCGTTCAGATAGCCTTTCAGCATTTTGCTGCCGTCGTCGTAAACGGCAGATTCCAGCACTGAGCTTGGGCGTGCCGGCAGCCATGGCGGGTTGCAGACAATCAAGTCCGCTTTGCCATTTTCTTCACCCGGGAATAAGTTAGCATTGACCACGGTCACTGCATTTTTCATATCCAATTGGTTGATGTTTTTCTGTGTGCATTCAAGCGCGCGCTGTGAGTTGTCGGTGGCGATAATTTTCTTGATGCCGCGATGCGCCAGAATTGCTGCCAGCACGCCGGTACCGGTACCAATATCAAAAGCCAGCTGGCATGGCACGGGCAGCGGTGCAGTGTCTACCAAGTTCAGGTACTCACCGCGAATCGGTGAAAACACGCCGTAGCTCGGGTAGATTTTGCCGTTGATGGCAGGGATTTCTACGCCGTTTTTGCTCCATTCGTAAGCGCCGATCAAGCCCAGCAGCTCGCGTAATGAGACCACAAATGATTGAGCTGTTTTGCCATAGGTATGCTCGCAAGCTGCTTTTATGTCCGGTGCACGACGCAGGTTTACATGATAGCCTACGCTGATTTCAATCAACAGCATGCCCAGGATGTGCGCCTTGTGCGACTGTGCCTGACGATGCTGATGGAATGCTTCAGTGATGTTTTCAGGTGCCTTTTTAGGCTTTTTGCCCGGACGGACTATGCGGCGCGTGATGGCTTGCATCAGCAGCTTGGCGTTTTGAAAGTCGCCGCGCCACAGCAGCGCCGTGCCTTCGCAGAATAGTTTATGCGCTACGTCTGCTTTAATGGTGTCATCAGCAATTTTTACGCGCTTAGGTGCCGGCGTTTCGTTTTCCGAGTGCCAGTTAGCGGTTTTGGTTTTGCCGGCCTCAAGCCAGCTGATAGTTTCAGGCGTTGTTTGGGTGGCGTTCCCAGTGGTAGTGTTCAAAGTGTGGGGTGCCTAAATAAGTGGTGAATTATTGTGAAATAAGTTGTGATTTAGTGAGCAAAAATACAAACTCGTCGCCGGATGAAACTTCCAGCCAGGTAAATGGCAGCTCGGGGTAGGCTTCAATGAGTGCGTCACGGTTGTGGCCGATTTCAACCACTAATATCCCGTCATCGGTTAAATAGTTTGCTGCTTCACGTAAAATGGTATGCGTATGATCCAGCCCTGCCGTACCGCTGCCCAGTGCCAGCTGCGGTTCATTGCGGTATTCGGCAGGTAGTTCCGCCATGGATGGTGCGTCTACATAGGGCGGGTTGCTGATGATTAAGTCGTACTGCTTGCCTTTCAGTGCGCTGAACATATCGGACTTGATGGCGTGAACGCGATCCTGCAAACCGTAATTGGCGATATTGATGTTGCACACATCGATTGCATCCGGTGAAATATCAATGACATCAATCTCAGCGTCAGGGTAAGCGTCTGCGAGCAAAACGCCTAAACAGCCGCTGCCGGTACAGATGTCCGCTGCACTATTTACCAGCTCAGGGTATTCAATCCACGGTTGCAGGCCATCATTGACCAGCAGCTCGGCAATGAACGAACGTGGAATCAGCACACGTTCATCCACAAAGAATTTGTAGCCTTGTAGCCATGATTCATTCAGCAAATAAGCCGTTGGCGTGTGATTGCTGGTGCGCTTTTCAATAAAGCCTGCAAGCTTGGTGCGTTCTTCCGTCGTCAGGCGAGCATCCAGGAAGTTATTCAGAGTGTCGTGCGGCAGGTGCAAACCACTCATGATGAGCCATACCGCTTCATCATAGGCATTGTCTGTGCCGTGACCGTAAAAAATGTCTGAATTTTCAAAGCGGCTTACGGCGTAGCGCAGCCAGTCGCGGATGGTGAGAAGTTCTTGTGTGATTGATGTCATATATTTATTAGCCGCATAAGCGCTTTACAGAATTTGAGAGTTTAAACTAAATTTCAATTTAAACCGCCGATAAACGCCGATGAACGCCGATAAAAACTGATATTAGAATTGATTGACTATGCGCCTGATCTCTACTTTCGGATTGCCAAAGTTAATCAGTAAACAAACAGACAAGTTTGTAGCCTTAAGATAATTCATGCATTGTGCTTGGTGAACTGTATCTAGTCCCTTGCATGCCTTAAGTTCAACAATAATTAAGTTATTCACGATAATGTCAGCAGTAAAATCGCCGACTATAATGTTTTGATATAAAACATGCAGATTTTGCTGCTGCTTTAATTCTAACCCTGCGTTTATAAGTTCAATGCATAAAGCATTTTCATAAACTTTTTCTACAAACCCATTGCCTAGTGAATTACTGACTTTGTAGGCACACCCAATGATTTTCTGGCTGATTTCATCAAGGAGGATTTTGTTTTTATCGGCGTGCATCGGCGTTAATCGGCGGTTAACTGGTTTTTAGTAACTTTTCCATCGTCAATTTATAAGTTTCTTTCAATGGCTCAATATCCGCCACACCCACGCACTCATTGAGTTTATGTATCGTCGCATTTAAAGGACCGAATTCAATCACTTGTTTGCAGATGTCTGCAATAAAGCGGCCATCCGAAGTGCCACCGGTGGTGGAAAGCTCAGGTGTTACGCCATAAGCTTGTTCGATAGAGGCTGCGATTGCATCCACCAGATTGCCGCGCGGCGTGATGTAAGGCGGTGAGTATTCCCACTCCAGCGTGTAGTCAAGTTCGTGCTTGTCTAAAATGGCATGCACACGTGATTTTAAATTGGCTTCGGTGCTGCCTGCGCCGTCAAGCTCAGGGCAGAACCTGAAGTTGAACAGGATTTCCACTTCGCCCGGTACTACGTTGGTGGCGCCGGTGCCGCCGTTCATGTTGGAAATCTGCCATGAAGTGGGGGGGAAGTATTCGTTCCCGTTGTCCCAGACCGTTTCTACCATGTCTTTGATGGCAGGTGCTGCCATATGGATAGGGTTCTTCACCAGATGCGGGTAGGCGATGTGGCCTTGCAGGCCTTTCACCACCAGCTTGCCCGAGAGTGAGCCGCGACGGCCGTTTTTGATCATATCGCCAACCACTTTGTTGCTGGTGGGTTCACCTACGATGCAGTAGTCAAAATGTTCATCACGCGCTTTGAGTGCTTCAACCACTTTTACCGTGCCGTCCACTGCCACGCCTTCTTCATCAGAGGTGATCAGCAGGCCGATGGAGCCTGGATGGTCAGGATTCTCTGCCACGAACTCTTCAATACTGGTGATAAATGCAGCGAGAGAGGTTTTCATGTCGGCCGCACCGCGTGCGTAAAGCATGCCGTCTTTGATGGTGGGCTCAAACGGCGGTGTGTGCCATTTATCCAAGGGGCCGGTAGGTACGACATCAGTATGGCCTGCGAACACCAGCAACGGGCTGCTGCTGCCGCGGCGTGCATAGAAGTTATCTACATTGCCAAAACGCATGCGTTCGATTTTGAAACCCAGAGGTTCCAGGCGTGAAATCATCAGCTCCTGGCAGCCGGCGTCTTCAGGGGTGTTGGATTGGCGTTTGAGCAGGTCGATTGCGAGGTCGAGAGTGTTTGTCATAAATATTTAGCCGCAGATAAACGCAGATGAACGCCGATAAAAACGGATTAGGAGTTTATACGTCAGCTGCATGATGAAAAATTTTAGCGTATTCGTTTTCTGCAAAACCCAATATTAAAATACGCTGGTCTTGCTCAAGAATGGGGCGTTTAATCACTGAGGTTTTTGCCTGCATTAAAGCTGTTGCAGACACATTGTCGGTAATGCCGGATTTTGTTGTTTCATCCAGACCGCGCCAGGTGAGCCCGGCACGGTTGATGAGTTTTTCCCAGGGATGTTGCGTCAGCCAGTTGTTGATGGTGGCTTCGTCGATTCCCTGTTTTTTGAAGTCGTGAAATTCGTAAGTGATATGATTGGCATCCAGCCAGTCGCGGGCTTTTTTAACGGTGTTGCAGTTAGGGATGCCATAGAGCTTCATTTTAAATGCCACGAAGTAATTCGTTGATACCTACTTTGCCTAAAGTTTTAGCATCTACCTTTTTCACGATCACAGCGCAGTACAGGCTGTAGCTGCCGTCTTTAGATGGCAGGTTGCCGGAAACCACCACTGAGCCGGCAGGTACGCGGCCGTAGAACACTTCGCCGGTTTCACGGTCGAAGATTTTGGTGGATTGGCCAATGTAAACACCCATAGAAATCACACAGTTGTCTTCAACCACTACACCTTCAACCACTTCTGAACGTGCGCCGATGAAGCAGTTGTCGCCAATAATTGTTGGGCCAGCCTGCACTGGTTCTAATACACCACCGATGCCCACGCCGCCGCTCAAGTGCACGTTCTTGCCGATTTGCGCGCATGAACCAACCGTTGCCCATGTGTCTACCATGGTGCCTTCGCCCACGTTAGCGCCGATATTGACATATGAAGGCATCAGCACTGCGTTTTTACCGATGAATGAACCACGGCGCACGATAGCGTTTGGCACCACGCGGAAACCGCCGGCTTTGAAGTCTTCTTCAGTATAGTTGGCGAATTTTGGCGGCACTTTATCAAAGTATTTAGTCACGCCGTCATCCATCAGCACATTGTCTTCCAGGCGGAATGACAGTAACACCGCTTTTTTCAGCCATTGGTGCGTTTCCCATTGCTGCGTATCGCCAATGCGGCTGGCAACGCGCAGTTTGCCGCTGTCCAGATCCGCCAGCACTGAGGCTACCGTTGATTTGATTTCTGCTGATGCGTTAGTTGGGTTGATGTTTGCGCGGTCTTCAAACGCGGCTTCTATAATGCTTTGACGTGGATCCATAGTAAAAGTCTCTACTTAAAATTGAGTTGGTAATTGGTTAAATTCAATAATCCGTTATTTTAACTCAAACAGCGCTATCGCCCAAAAATAAAGCATCAAAAATAAAGCGCACGGCATTACTGCCATGCGCTTTGATGAATTCAGCCTGCGTATGTGCCGGATTGCTTATTTTCCGGCTTTTGCCGCTTCATACAGTGGCCGGACTTTAGGGCTTAATGCACGTAATTCAGCGATGCGGTTCTCGCTGGCGGGGTGGGTGCTCAGGAACTCCGGCGGTTTAGAGCCGCCCTGTGCTTCCATCTTCTGCCACAGGCTTACCGCGGCATCCGGGTTGTAACCCGCGCGTGCGGCGAGTTCAAGGCCGATTCTGTCTGATTCACGTTCCTGTTCACGGCTGTTCGGCAATGCGAAAAACAGCTGCGAGCCCATGCCGGCCGCCTGAACCGATGCATTGCCTACCGCCGTACTCGTGCCTTTTGAAATGACGGCCCCCAGCGCTTGCAGGCCGAATTGCTGTACATAAGCCTGTGACATGCGTTCGCGGCCATGTTCGCGCAGGGCGTGGGCGATTTCGTGCCCGATGACAGCCGCCAGTTCATCGTCTGTCGCCTTGAGTTTTTCTATCAAGCCGGAATACACCATGATTTTGCCGCCAGGCATGCAGTAGGCATTGAGCTGGTCATTCTTCTCTACGTTGACTTCCCAGTTCCATTTGGTGGCATCGGCTCTGAAAACGCCCACTTTGCTGATGAGTCTGTTGGAGATTTTACGCACGCGGTCAAGCTCTGTCTTGTCTGCATTCAGCGCCTGTTTCTGCTGGGCGGTGGTCAGGGTCTGGGCGTAAGCCTGGCTTGACATGTCGGTCACGTAAGAGGCGGGAAGAAGCATGAATTGCGAGCGCTTGACACCTGCTACGCTGTCGTTGGTGGTGGTGGCGCAGCTGCTGAGCTGTGTGGCCAGTATGGCCGCCAGGGTGATTTTCTTGAATGAGAATATTGTTTTCATTTTTATACTCCGTATGAATGAACAGAAGTCTAACGTTCTACGATCAAGATCGGTTGATCTCGATCGTAAGGGATTCTCAAATCAGTTTTAAAGTACTCTCTACAGTTTTTTAGAATGATACTTGCGCACCAAGTTCCACTACGCGGTTTGGCGGCAATTGAAACTGGTTGGTAATCGTTTCTGCGCTCCTGAACAAGCCGGTAAAAATCTTTTTACGCCAGAACGCCATGCCTGGGTTTCTGTTTGCAATCAGGTTTTCTTTGCCGATGAAATACGAGTTGCTCATTTCATCCAGCTCCAGCCCTTTGCCAGCGCAAAGCTTGAGGTCTCTTGGTAGATCCGGTTCATCTTTAAAGCCGTAAAGTACCGATACTTTATAAAATTCATGGCCAAGCGCACCCACCTCTACGCGGTCTTCAATCGGCGCATGGGGGATATCGAGGAACTTGACTGTAAGCAGCACCACTTTTTCATGCAGCACCTTGTTATGTTTAAGGTTGTGCAGCATGGCGTGCGGTACGCCGTCCGGGTTCGGCGTCATGAATATGGCGTTGCCGGCAACCCGGGTAGGCGGGTGTGCCCCTATCGCTTCAATGAATGGCTCCAGTGCCATTGCTTCGTTCTTGAGGTGGGCATAGAGGATGGTGCGGCCGGTTTTCCAGGTGAGCATCAGTGTGAAAATGATGATGCCGATCACTAGCGGCACCCAGCCGCCGTCCGGGATTTTAAGTATGTTGGCGGTAAAGAAGGCTAAATCTATGGTCAGGAACAGCACCACCAGACTGATGGTGCGCGCCTTGCTCCAGCCCCACAGGTAGTGGAACACGATGCCGGCCAGCAATGTGGTGATCACCATGTCGCCTGTTACGGCAATCCCGTAAGCTGCCGCCAGGTCTCCTGAAGACTGGAAGCCGATCACCAGTGTCATCACTGCGAGCATCAGCCCCCAGTTTACACGTGGCATGTATACCTGTCCCTGATGGCTTTCCGAGGTGTGTTCAACGTGCATGCGCGGCAGGTAGCCTAGCTGCAGCGCCTGACGTGAAACCGAGAACGCCCCGGTGATTACGGCCTGCGATGCAATGACAGCGGCTAAGGTAGCCAGTATGATCATCGGGAACAGCATCCACTCCGGTGCGAGCAGGTAAAACGGGTTTTTTACCGATTCCGGGTGCTGCAGCACCAGGGCGCCCTGGCCAAAATAGTTGAGTATCAGTGCCGGTAATACGAAGCCGAACCATGCGAGGCGGATAGGAAACCTGCCAAAGTGACCCATGTCGGCATATAAGGCTTCTGCGCCGGTCACCGCCAGCACGACTGCACCCAGTGCCACAAATGCAATCCATGGGCTGGTTTCAAAGAAAGCGATTGCATAAAGCGGATTGAGCGCATTCAGGATGACCGGATAGTTCAAAACCTCCAGCAGGCCTAATACGCCCAGCGTACCGAACCACAGCAGCATGATCGGGCCGAATAGCGCGCCTACTGTCGCAGTGCCTTTGCTTTGCGCCCAGAACAGCACGAACAGGACAAGCAGCGTGATGGGCAGGATGAGCGGGTGCAGCACCGGTGCTGCAAGTTCCAGGCCTTCAATGGCGGATAATACTGAAATGGCCGGAGTGATCATGCCATCTGCATAAAACATGCAGGCACCTAAAATGCCCAGCAGCATGATGAAGCGCTGCTTTTTCTCGCTGTCGTCAGCCGAGCTACGGCTTGCCAGCGCAAGCAGCGCCATAATGCCGCCTTCGCCGCGGTTATCGGCGCGCATGATGAACGCGACGTATTTGATGGATACCACCATGATCAGCGCCCATACGATCAGCGACAGAATGCCGAACATATTGGCTTCGGTGAGGGGAACCGGATGCATACCCACGGAAAATACTTCTTTGATGGTGTACAGCGGGCTAGTGCCGATATCGCCGAAGACTACGCCCAGCGCGGCGAGCGTAAGTGCTGAGAGCTTTGTTTTATTGCCAGAGGGGGGTGACATTAAAATGTGAAATATTTAAATTGAGATTGCTATTATCAACCAATTCATAGGGCATACCAACATATTTTTGCGCCTGCAATATAGAACTTGCTCTTGCTGAAAGCGTGCGTAAAAATTTAACGATGTACTTTATTGATTACGGCATCAGCCGAGCCCGTTCCGAAAGTCAGCCTGACTTCATCACCCTGGTGCAAGCCATCGCTGCTGCTCACAATGCTGCCCTTGGCATCCTGCACAAATGCATAGCCGCGCGTGAGCACCGCCTGTGGGTTAAGGTGCTGCAGGTTCTGGCTTAGGCGCAGCAGGGTTTGCTGCCTGGTTTTGAGCTGTTGGTTCGCGGCGTTATCCAAACGGCGCGTGATTTGCAGCAGCTGCAGTTTCTGCTGCTCGATCTGCTGTGACGGTGAAACGAGCCTGCGTGCCAGAAAGTCCAGCGCCTGCGTCCGCTGGTTCAGCAGGAATTGCAGATTCCTGGCAAGCTGCAGTTTTACCTGCTTGAGCGAATTTAACAAAGCCTCGCGCGATGGCGTTGCCAGCTCTGCAGCCGCAGTGGGCGTGGCTGCGCGCATATCGGCAGCAAAATCGCAGATGGTAAAGTCGGTTTCATGGCCCACGCCGCTGATCGTAGGGATTGCGCATGCGGCAATCGCACGTGCGACAATTTCTTCGTTGAATTGCCACAGGTCTTCAATGCTGCCGCCGCCCCGGCAGATAATCAGCACATCGCATTCGGCGCGTGCATTTGCGGTATTGATCGCATTGGCAACCAGTTCTGCAGCGCCTTTGCCCTGTACCGGTGTCGGGTAAATGATCACGGGAATATTGGGCATGCGGCGCCTGAGTGTGGTTAGTACGTCCCTGAGCGCGGCAGCATCCGCCGAGGTGATGATGCCGATCTGTTTGGGGTGCCTGGGGATAGGCCGTTTGCTGGCTTCGTTAAACAGGCCTTCCAGCGCCAGTTTGTTTTTTAGCCGCTCAAAGGCTTCAAACAGAGCACCTAGCCCCGCGCGCTGCACGAATTCAATCGTGAGTTGAAAGTCTCCGCGCGCCTCGTACAGAGTAACGGTGCAGCGCGCCTCTACTTTGTCACCTTCGCGCGGCATGAAATCGACATAGCTATTGCGGCCTTTGAACATCACGCAGCGCACCTGGGCTCCGGAGTCTTTCAGCGAGAAATACCAGTGACCGCTTGCAGCACGTGTAAAGTTGGAAACTTCACCGGAAACCCAGAATAGCGGAAAGCTTTGCTCCAGCACATTACGCGCCATGCGGTTGAGCTCACTCACAGTGATTACTTTTGTAGATGCTGAATTTGCTGTGAAGTCTGTCAATACTGGCTCGCTTAATGGATGATCTGGGTTAAAATGCCTGATCCTAGATTATATCGCGATGAATATGATGCTTAATAAATTTATTGTCGGTCGTGCCGGCTATCTGATTGGCTTTCTGGCATGCTTTGGCCTCGTGGGCCTGGCGCTGTGGATACAGACGCAATACAACCTGGAACCATGTCCGCTCTGCATTTCGCAGCGTATCGTGTTTATGGTGCTTGGCATCCTGTTCCTGCTTGCCGCGCTGGTGCCAAAATTCCCAAGGTTCTTTGCCGCATTGCAGGTGCTGGCAGCGTTAGGCGGTGCTGGCGTAGCAATCCGCCATTGGTGGATCCAGGCACATCGCGAGAGCATTCCTGCTGATTGCGGCGTAGGTTTTGATTACATGTTTGAGAATTTTCCATTAAAAAAAGCGCTGACGCTGGTATTCAGGGGCACAGGGGATTGCGCGGCAATCGACTGGACTTTCCTGGGGCTGACGATTCCGCAGCTGTCACTGATTGCATTCATTGGCTTTGGCGCATTCGCGTTGTATTTAGCCAGATTAAATAAAAAATAAGCTGAACAGCCCTGAATTAAGAATTAGAGAAAGATTTCATGTATAAAACGATAGACGATTTTGTCGGCAACACGCCGCTGGTCAAGTTGCAGCGCATGGCGGGCAATACCAGCAATACGATTCTGCTGAAACTGGAAGGCAACAATCCGGCGGGTTCGGTCAAAGACCGGCCTGCGTACTCAATGATCGCCAGGGCGGAAGCGCGCGGCGATATCAAGCCGGGTGATACGCTGATTGAGGCTACGAGCGGCAATACCGGTATTGCACTGGCGATGGTGGCGGCGATGCGCGGTTATAAAATGATTCTGGTCATGCCTGAAAATCAAAGCCAGGAGCGCCGCCAGAGCATGAAAGCCTATGGTGCTGAGTTAGTGCTTACCCCGAAAGACGGCAGCATGGAGCTTGCGCGTGATGTGGCGCTGAAAATGCAGGCCGAAGGTGAGGGCATCGTGCTGGATCAGTTCGGCAACCTGGATAATCCGCTTGCACATTATGAAGGCACGGGCCCGGAAATCTGGCGTGATACTGAAGGTAAAGTCACGCATTTCGTATCCAGCATGGGCACTACCGGTACCATCATGGGCACCTCGCGTTTCCTGAAGGAACAGAATCCGGACATACGCGTGATCGGCGTACAGCCTGAGGAGGGGGCGCAAATCCCGGGCATCCGCAAATGGCCGGAAGAATACATGCCTAAAATCTACGACCCCAGGCGTGTGGATGAGTTGATTTACGTGAGCCAGAAAGATGCGGAAAATACCACGCGCAAGCTCGCGGCACAGGAAGGTATTTTTGCCGGCATTTCCTCTGGCGGGGCTTTGCATGCTGCATTGCAGCTATCGAAGCGCGTAGAAAACGCTGTGATCGTGACTATTGTGTGCGACAGGGGCGACCGCTATCTATCAACGGGTGTGTTTCCGGCATAGGCGATTCAGCCACAGATGAATGCAGATAAACACAGATGTGCGGGAGTAACCGAGGGTTTATCTGTGTTCATCCGTGTTCATCTGTGGCTCATTATTTTTTTAAGTTGTTTTAGCGTTACCTGCCACGCGCTCAATCAGATTTCAATCACCGCAGAGCGCCTTGAAAATGCTCAGGTAGATGTTAAAAACCTGGCGCTGAGACTCAATCTTGATAAACCTGTCCTGCGCTTGCAGTCGACTGCGGCGGTAAAGCAAAAGTCCCAGGTAGATTGGATGCAGTTCCAATTGGATTGTGACCTGATGAAAGGTCACGACAAACCAGCTTCAGGACAGGCGATGATGGATTGCAGGCAGGGCTTGCTTGAATCTTCGCACGTAAAGCTGCCATTTGCATTACGCGTAAATGAGCTGTTCCTGAAATATTCTCCGCATCTTGATGCCAGCATACAGTTCAAGAATGCCAGTTTCAGTGATGAAGCCGGCTTGCATGCAGCTGAAAAACTTAATGCCACATTGGATATTGCGTTAAAGCAGTCTGCTGATGCATGGTTATGGCAGGGCAAGGTGGATTGGCAATCGGGCGAGGTGTTCTGGCAGCCCTTTTACATCGCCAGTGGCGGGCATCAGCTTGCCGCCAGTGGCAAGCTGGCAAATGGGCTGCTGACTGTCGACAGCGCACACCTGAAAGTCAAGGATGTGGGAGAGTTGGATGCCAGCGGGCAGTTGGACATCAAAGATTTCAAACTGGTGAATTTGAATGCCAGCCTGCCAAGCCTCAATCTGGCTACGGCTTACCCGGTGTTTTTTAAACCCATGCTGGAAAAAACAGCGTTTGCGAATGCAGATGTCAGCGGATTTGCCGCGCTAAAGGTGGAACTGCAGGATTCTGAACCCAGGGTGTTCGAATTGGCTTTAAATAATGTGGATATTGCGGACAGGGACCAAAAGTTCTCCTTTTACAAAGTGAACGCCCAACTGCCATGGAACTATGATGTTGCCCACACCGTCAGCTTTCGTTATGAAAGTGGTGAGCTGTTAAGCCTGCCTTTGGGCAAAACCAATATACAGGCGCAGGTGGATCGTTACTCACTGACCGCGCCGGACATTAAATTGCCTATTCTGGATGGCGCCCTGCATCTGACCAACATCTCTGCATCACGCCGGGCTGGCCAATGGTACTGGCATTTGGGCGCCAAACTGGATGCTATTTCCATGGAAGATTTCAGCACGCGCCTGAAATTGCCGAAGATGCAGGGTAAAGCTTCAGCCGAAATTCCTTTGGTGACTTATGCTGCGGGCACTTTAACCACAGACGGCAGTATCGTGCTGAATGTATTCAACGGTACAGCAACGGTCACGCAGCTTACCATGCAGACCCCGCTGGGTATTGCTCCCAAGCTTAATGCAGACATTGCCTTGCGCAACCTGGACCTAGGTGTGTTGACCAGTACCTACTCTTTTGGCGCGATTGAAGGTAAGCTCGATGGTGATATCAAAGGCCTGGAATTGCAGAACTGGAAGCCGGTAAAGTTTGATGCAGTAGTGCAGAGCAGTCCGGGGAAATATCCAAAGAAAATATCACAGCGCGCGGTTGAAAATATCTCGGCTTTGGGCGGCGGCGGTGCAGCAGCGGCCGTGCAACGCAGCTTTCTGCGATTCTTCGAACAATTCAATTATGGCAAAATGGGGCTGAGCTGCCGCCTGCGCAATGATATTTGTGAAATGGGCGGGGTCGAGTCAACGCCGCATGGGTATGTGATCGTTAAAGGAAGCGGAATCCCCGCAATCACAGTGATGGGGTACAATGAAACTGTAGGCTGGAGCGAGTTGCTGGCGCGTATCAAGCGCGTGACCGATGGCAACAGCAAGGCCATTGTGCGGTAACGGTGCGGTAACAGTGTGGTGTCCGCGCCAAACGATTGGTGCGGCGGTTAGCACTGAACAAAGATTGCAGTAGCCTGCCTGAATAAGCAGATATTTAGAATAAAAGGATAAATGATGAAAAATTGGATGCTAGGTTTAGCATTGGTGTGTGTGATACCGGCATGTGTCACGATCAATATTTATTTCCCTGCCGCGGCTGCAGAAAAAGCGGCGGACAAGATCATTGACGATGTCTGGCAGCTGAAAAATGGTGCCGGGAAGCCTGCCGTTAACAAAGAAGAGCTAGCAGCTCCGTCTGCTCAATAATCCTGAGTTTATATAAAAGGAATCATGATGAAAAAGATATTACTAGGCTTGGTGTTGCTGGCCACATTGATCGGTAGCCAGTTCGTTGCAGCGGCCGCCGATCTGGAAGTAAACACCCCGGCCATTTCCGCAATTAAGAACAGCATGCAGGCGCGTCATACGCAGCTTGGGGCTTTCTATGCCAGCGGTGCGATCGGTTTAACCAAGGATGGCCTGATTGCGGTAAAAGATGCCAATGCTGTGCCATTGGCGCAGCGTGGCGCATTGACCGGCCTGGTCAAGGATGAAAATGCCGACCGCAGCAGGTTATATAAGGAAATTGCCGTGGCGAATGGCCACCCTGAGTGGCAGGCTGAAATACAAAGCACTTTTGCCGGACGCTGGATAGATAAAGCGCAATCCGGCTGGTGGGTACAGGGTGCCGGCGGCTGGACGCAGAAATAAGCTCATCGTATGACACCTACTTTAGTCTTTGATATAGAGACGATCCCTGACGTCAGTGGCTTGCGTGCTTTGCTGGATTTGCCGCTGGAGACCACGGACGAGGACGTCGCCAATATAGCCCTGCATCAGCGCCGGCAGCAGAATGGCACGGAGTTCCTGCCTTTGCATCAGCATCGTATCTGTGCGATTTCATGTGCCTTGCGGGAAGGCAGCCACTTTAAAGTGTGGACGCTTGGGGATGCGGATTCGTCAGAAGCGGAAATCATCCAGCGTTTTTTTGACGGCATCGAGAAATACACGCCGCAGATCATTTCATGGAATGGCGGCGGCTTTGATCTGCCGGTGCTGCATTATCGCGGCTTGATTCATGGTATTAACGCCAGCCGCTACTGGGATCTGGGTGAAGATGATAAAGAGTTCAAGTGGAACAACTATATCAGCCGCTACCATACGCGCCACCTGGACTTGATGGACCTGATGGCGATGTTCAATGCGCGCGCCAACGCACCGCTGGATGACCTGGCAAAGTTATGCGGCTTTCCCGGCAAGCTGGGTATGGATGGCAGCAAAGTGTGGGATGCCTACAAGGCAGGGCAGGTACAGGAAATCCGCAATTACTGTGAAACTGATGTCGCCAATACGCATCTGGTTTATTTGCGCTTTCAGTTGATGCGCGGCCACTTGACGCCTGCCGCTTATGAGGCTGAGGTTAAGCTGGTGCGTGATACGCTGGCAGCTTACACCGCACCGCACTGGTCAGAGTTTTTGTCTGCCTGGAAATAAGGCGGGTCATTTTTCCTGTCGGCAACCAAGCTTGCCATTACAGCGCTTGTGGTTCCACTATTTGCTATTGGGTAAGTCAACAAATGTGATTGTCCGATGTCGTTATTACGATCATTTTGTAAAACATTCGGGTTAAAATCACGCCTTGCATTCAATCACAGGTTTTTTTATGGCACGTCGTTCGCGCAGTCGCAATCCCATTCCGCAAGTCTTTGAAGTTAAACAGGCCGTTATCGAATCGCTGGATCAGGAAGGTCGGGGCGTTGCCCATGTCGACGGCAAAACGGTGTTTATTGATGGCGCATTGACGAATGAAAGAGTGACTTTCCAGTCGCATCATGTCAAGCCGACTTATGAGGTTGCCAATGTGGTTGATGTGCTGAAGCAGTCCAACCAGCGGGTTACCCCAAAGTGCGGGCATTTCGGCAAGTGCGGCGGTTGCAAGCTGCAGCATCTTGACTTTGCGGCGCAAGTCGCAGCAAAACAGAGGCTGCTCGAAAAAGACCTTTGGCATATCGGTAAAGTGAAAGCCGAAAATATGCTGCCGCCATTATATGGGCCTACCTGGGGCTATCGCCATAAAGCCAGGTTGAGCGTCAAATATGTCGAAAAGAAACAGCGCGTTTTGGTCGGGTTCAATGAGAAATCTACACGCTTCGTGGCGGATATGAATTCATGTGAAGTGCTGGTGCCGGAGGTTTCCGCCTTGATCGAGCCGTTGCAGCACCTGATATTGCAATTAAGCCTCAAGGATAAAATTCCGCAGATCGAGCTGGCCGTTGGTGAGGCCGTGGAGGGTAAGCCGGTGATCGTGCTGATATTGCGCATCATGGGGCCGTTGACCGCGCAGGATGAGGCCTTGCTGAAATCTTTTGCAGATGCACATGCCGTGCAAGTCTGGACGCAAAGCAAAGGGCCGGACACAATCAAACCTTTCTATCCGCTTGGTGGTGCTGCGCTGCAATATAGCCTGCCGGAGTTCGGCTTGAAGTATCCATTCAAACCTAATGAATTCACGCAGGTGAACCCGCAAATCAATCAAGTCATGATACGCCGGGCAATGCAATTGCTGGCTCCGCAAGCCAGCGACAGGATCGCGGATTTCTTTTGCGGCATCGGTAACTTTACATTGCCGATAGCGCGCAGCGGTGCCCATGTGCTCGGGCTGGAAGGGCTGGCTAACCTGGTAGAACGTGCCAATGAAAGTGCGCAATTGAACAGCATTCGCAATGTTGAGTTCGGCGTTTCCGATTTATTTAAAATGACGTCGGAAGCACTGACCGGATTAGGCCATTTTGACAAATGGCTGATCGATCCTCCGCGTGATGGCGCATATGAGCTGGTCAAGTCACTGGATGCAGGCAACCGTCCGCAGCGCATTGTCTACGTGTCCTGCAATCCGGCTACGTTGGCGCGCGATGCCGGCGAGCTGGTCAATGAAAAAGGCTACCTGCTGAAAGCCGCAGGCGTCATCAATATGTTTCCGCACACGGCGCATGTGGAGTCAATCGCGCTGTTCGAGTTAAAGGCGTAAACTGTGTTGCATAAAAACAACATGTAGTGTTTAGCTGTTGTCGATTTGATGCAAATCAAATTGGCCGTATTTGGCCACTTTTATAATTACCCCAATCGAATTGGGTTTATTTAATTATTTTAAGTGGAGAGTACATAAATGAAAAAATCTTTATTAGTGTTGGCGTTAGCCGCTGCCTTTACGCCGATGTTGGCTCAGGCTGAAGCCGGCGATTGGGTAGTACGTCTGCGTGCAACCAATGTTAATCCGAGTGAGAGCAGTAAGTTGGGTGAAAAAACAAATGCTGCGTACGGCTCAGCTACGCTTTCACAAACACTGTATGGCAGCAACTCTGCTAATCTGGAAGTGGATAGCAATACTATTCCTGAGCTTGATATTTCTTATTATTTTACAAAAAATATTGCTGCCGAATTGATTTTAGCTTTGGGTACAAAGCATGATGTAGATTCATCAGGTAATGGTGTAAAACATAAATTAGGCGAGGTTAATCTCCTTCCGCCAACTTTAACCTTGCAATGGCACTTTAATCCAGACCAAACATTTGACCCTTATGTAGGTGCTGGTATTTCATATATTCGCGCGATGGATAATGGCTTGAATTACGAAGGCGTTGCGCCAATTCGTATTGATCGCAATTCATGGGGTCCAGCTTTGCAAGCCGGTGTAGATATTAACCTTACTGATCGCTGGTTGTTGAACTTGGATGTGAAGAAAATCTGGTTTGATACTGATGTTAAGTTGGATGGAGCTGTGCTTGGCGCTCCAGGTTATAGAAAAATCGATAACTTGGACATTGATCCATGGGTAGTCAGCGTTGGTTTTGGTAAAAAGTTCTAATCATAACTGGTTGAGAGTTTAAGTCCCTCTTAATTGATACGAATCTAGAGCTCCACATTAGCCCCTGTTTAATCAGCAGGGGCTTTTTTTATGCTCGTTCAGTTTTCCTTGCAAGCAAAAAGGCCTTGTTGGGTTGTTATTCCAACAAGGCCTTATTTTGTGATTTGTAAGTTAGATGATTTTTGAGAAGCGTGCGCGGTTGCGGTCGGTCTGCAAGTATCGATCAAACAGCATGGCAATCGCACGTACAAAGAACCAGCCGAAGTCTGTTACCTGGATTCCGCCATTTTCCAGTACCAGCATGCCTGAGCTTTCCAGCTCTTTCAGCGCTTCTAATTCGGTGGCGAAGTAGCTCTTGAAATCAATCATGTACGCAAGTTCGATGGATTCGTATTGCAGCGATCCCTGGCACATCAGTGCCATGATGACTGCGCGACGCACCAGGTCATCGCGTGACAGGGCAAGGCCGCGTACAACCGGGAAACGTCCCTGGTTGAGGAAATCGTAATATTCTTCAAGCGTTTTTGCATTCTGGCTGTAAGTTGCGCCAATACGGCCGATTGAGGAAACGCCAAGCCCGATGAGGTCGCAATCGGGTTGCGTACTGTAGCCCTGGAAATTACGATGCAACCTTCCCTGGCGTTTAGCAATCGCTAACGCATCAGTGGGCAGGGCAAAATGATCCATGCCGATATATACGTAACCGGCTTCAGCAAAGGTTGCGAGGGCATTGGAAAGCATGGCGATCTTGTCTGATGCGGCCGGCAGCTCGTAGCTGTCGATGCGGCGCTGGGGCTTGAAGCGCTCCGGCAGGTGTGCATAAGCGTAGAGCGCTATTCTTTCCGGCCTGAGTGCCACAACTTGCTCTAATGTCTTTTTAAATGATTCGGAAGTCTGTTTCGGCAAGCCATAAATCAAATCCACATTGACTGAATCAAACTTAAGGGCACGAGCAGCCTCTACCAGGGAGAATACCTGCTCGGCAGGCTGAATACGGTGTACGGCTTTCTGCACTTCAGGATCAAAGTCCTGTACGCCGAAACTCAGGCGGTTAAAGCCCAGGGAGGCAATGTGTGCAAGGCGCTGCGCATCTACGGTGCGCGGATCGATTTCTATAGAGTATTCACCGCCTGGTGCCAGCGTAAAGCTGCGCTTGATGATGGACATCAGTTCACTGAGTTCATTGTCACTGAAAAAAGTAGGGGAGCCGCCGCCAAGGTGCAGTTGTGAAATCGTCTGTCCGGTACCCAGATGTTGCACATGCAGGTCGATTTCTTTGCTTAGATAACCGAGGTACTCGACGCTGCGCTCGTGGTGTTTGGTGATGATTTTGTTACATGCACAGTAAAAACAAAGGTTTTCACAAAAGGGGATATGCACGTAAATTGAAAGCGGCAATGCTAATCCGCCTACACGCCTTTGATTCAGCGTCAGCTTGTATTCTTCTTCGGTGAAGGCTTCCACGAAGCGATCGGCTGTCGGGTAAGAGGTATAGCGCGGCCCGCTCACATCAAACTTCTGTATCGTTTCCGGTGTCAGCAGGGAAAGTGCGCTGTTTATGTTCGCGACCGGTTTACCATTGTTAACATCTGTGCTGATAAATTCTTCGGGGCTGTTTGCTATCATCAATCGACTCCTAATCTAGGTTTGGACTTTGACAGATATGGGTCAGGAAAACTTTGATGCAAGTCAAATTAACGCTTAAATGGTTAACAACAGCGCAGGCCCACAGCCGGGAGTGCCAAATGAGTGTTTGCTACTATATTATTCATTTTGATAGACTTAGCACTGGCAACCGAAGTACGAAAGCGGTATCCTTAGTTCCATTGTGTTAGAGTCCCATCGTGTTAATTAAAATTATATGCAACCTTCTTTAAATACGCTCGAAGGCCTGAAAGTCGCCTGTTCAAATTGTAATCTTCGTGAGCTTTGCATGCCTACCGGCTTTAATGCGGATGAAATGCAGAAGCTGGATGAAGTTGTAGAGAAACGCCGCCGTGTGAAACAGGGGGATGCCTTATTCAGCAGCGGTGAAACATTCACTTCGCTTTATGCGATTCGCACCGGCTTTTTTAAAACCTGCGTCATCAGCGAGGATGGCCGCGAGCAGGTGACCGGTTTCCAGATGGCAGGTGAAATCATTGGCATGGACGGCATCGTCAGCGATCATCACAATTGCAGCGCAGTCGCACTTGAAGACGCAGAAGTGTGTGTGATGCCGTTTTCGGATATCGAAGTGCTTTCGCGCGAGCTGCCCGGCCTGCAGCGGCATGTGCACAAAATCATGAGCCGTGAAATTGTGCGCGAGAATGGCGTGATGATGCTGCTGGGTAATATGCGCGCAGAAGAGAGGCTTGCTGCATTCCTGCTGAATCTGGTGCAGCGCCTGCATGCGCGGGGGTTATCGCAATCTGAACTGGTACTGCGCATGACGCGCGAAGAGATCGGCAGTTACCTTGGTTTGAAGCTTGAGACGGTCAGCCGCGCTTTTTCGAAGTTCAGCGAAGACGGCATTATTGAAGTGAAACAACGCTACGTCAAAATATTGGCACCTGACGCGCTGAAGAAAATATTCAATCCGCAGACTTACTATTAGCAAGCAATTCACGCTTGCTGAAATCACATTAAAGATCGCCATATGTCGTTAGAAGGACATCTCACCCCTGCCAATCATAACCGTGACGTGATCGGCATGCGCTATATCTACCCTGTTGTTTCGCGCCGTGCCGGCGGAGTTTCGATAGGTATCAACCTGAATGTCAATAATGCATGCAACTGGCGCTGTATCTATTGTAATGTGCCTGACCTGACTCGCGGTTCACCTGAACCCATCGAGCTTGATGTTCTGGAGCGTGAGTTGCGTGCTTTCCTGGATGATGTCCTGCATGGTGATTTTATGCAGCGGCATGTGCATGAGGCTGACCGGCAATTGAAAGATGTCGCGTTCTCGGGTAACGGCGAGCCGACAAGTGCAAAAGAGTTTCCGCAAGTGCTGGACCTGGTTGAGAAAGTGCTGGGTGAGTATGGCCTGTTAGGCAGCATCAAAGTGCGCCTGATTACTAACGGCAGCCTGATGGATAAGCCGCAGGTGCTGGACAGCATGCGGCACCTGGCGAAGTGTAATGGTGAAGTATGGTTCAAGGTAGATGCCGGTACCAAAGAAGGCATTGCACGCATCAACGATGTTAACCTGAATCCGCAAAGCCACATCCAGCGGCTTGCGAGCTGTGCGGCTGCCTGCCCTACGTTTGTACAGACCTGCATGTTCGGCCTGGATGGCCATGCCCCAGGCGAAGAAGATGTCCTGGCTTACCTGGCACTCATCAGCCAGGTTAAGGATGTGATCAAAGGCGTTCACCTTTATGGGCTGGCTCGGCTGTCGCTACAGCCGGAATCCAGCAGGTTGACGCGCTTGTCGCCCGCGTGGCTGGAGTCAATGGCGCAGCGTATACGCCAGCTGGGAATTACCGTATATGTCAGCCCGTAGGGTAGCGTGGATTTGCGGGGGCTGACTATGCGGGTGTGCCGGGTTGCAGCGCAGCGCTAGTTTATGGCGCTGGCCGGCGCATCAGTGATTCAGCAGCACATCGCAGTCCGCGGCATAGGCAATGCCTTTGCTGACACTGCCAAGTAACCATTCTTCGACATTCTTCCTGTTATGTTTGCCGATCACGATCAAGTCTGCATGTAGCGATTTTGCCCTTTCGCATATTGCTTCCGGCGGATAGCCGCTCAGTATCTGCCGCGACATCTGGCTGTTGTTCTGCGCACTTAATATGGCGTCCAGCTTATGTTCTGCCTGTGCCAGTGCTTTGGCGCGATATTCGGCCAGCAGGGCTTCATCCATCCCGGCTTTATACATGTGCGCTTCCTGGTTGCTGTCAAAAATCAACAACAGCTCTATTTTTGCGGTGGGGGCAATCATGTTGGCCAGGGCAGGCACTTCAGCTGAGCCGGCGGACAGGTCTACCGCCGCAACGACCTGCCGATAGGCCCGCGTGGGGGCGTTCTTGCCTTTGACGATCATTACCGGGCATCTGGCGATTTTTAACAGACGCAGCGCGGTGGAGCCAATCAGTTTGGCCAGTAGCGAGTTTTCCCCTTGCGCCCCGGCCACGATCAATCCGGCATTGAAAGATGCTGCATAGCTTGCGATTTCAGTATGGGCACGGCCGATACGGTTGCAGGTATGCACCTGTACCGAGAATTGTTTGTGCAGTTGTTCAGCCAGCGTTTCCAGCTGTGCCTTGATGGTTTGCTGCTGTGCCTGCTGATAGTGCATCTGAAAGTCATAGGATAGCTCTGAGCCTACATAAAGGTCGAGCGGATGTACGATATGAATCAGGTGCAGTTCTGCGCCGAACTCCTGTGCAAGTAATGCAGCGCGGGTTGTGGCCGCATTGGCCGGGCCGGAAAAATCAGTAGCAGCTACGATGTGTTGGATTTTTTGCATAGCGCGCTCCTAATACAATAAACGATTGCAAGGTACCCTGTGACCAGTGTATTCCGATAATAAATTTTTATCAAATACGATCTGTGTCCGCCAGCATGGCCTTTGGCGGCATGTTTTCATGAATTGCAGAAGCCGCGTGCCAGCGGTAGTCCTGATGATGTCGCAAGCTCTAGGGGCGATCATTCGTCAATGCCGGACAGCGGCACGCTATTGGAATGAGCCGCAGGTTTAATTAAGGATTTGCAGGTTTGATGCCGGTGGCCGCATGGTTGCGGCCTTGCATGGCCGGCACCAGGCCATCGTGCTTGCCATCAAGCGTTTTGTTGATTTCGATGCCTTTGCGGTAGTAGTCGCTGTCCACCACAGGGTCAGGTACTTTTATGGCAAGGTAAAGCGTGGTGAACGAGGCAAGCACGACCACCAGGGGGCCACCTACAACGAGCCACATGTGGCCGAAGTGCCACCAGGCCTTACCGGCCTGTGGGTCTGCAATTTCGTTTTGCGCTGTATTTAAATTCACGGTTTGATTCCTTGATCTGTTACTTTGTATGCAGGTCTGTGGCCTGCATGGTTTTAAAAATAGTGCAAGGCGTTATCGCTTCGCTACTTAGCGTAGCACCCGTTAGCGGGGCACCAGAAATACCGATTTTTCTGACACGATTTCGTTGCTTTCTGTTGCGCGAACTTTAAACTTCACCGGGTGTGATCCGGACTTGATGGAGCCATCCGGAATCTGTAAACGTACCGGAATCCAGCGCGACTCGGCAGGGTTAACTGTTACTGTTTTATCATGATCGGCAACATCCGATTCAATCTTGAGGTTGGCCACGCCGCTGGCACTAAGCTGATAGCGCTGGGTAGTTTCGGTTGCGTTCATGATTTGCAGTCGATACACATTTTCCAGCATGCCGCCTTCGGCAATACGCGCCATTACGCCACGGTCGCGCACTACATCTACCCTGAATGATGTTCTGAGCATCAGGCTGGTGAGTAATGTCACTACCAGCACGGACAGGATCGTCGCATAGATCAGGACGCGCGGCCTTAAAATGTGGCGCAGCATCTGTGTATGGTTCCAGCCCAGGTTGATTGCGTGCTGGGTCGAGTATTTCACCAGGCCGCGATCGTAGCCCATCTTGTCCATCACCGTGTCGCATATGTCTGCACAGGCGCCACAGCCAATGCATTCGTACTGCAGGCCTTTGCGGATATCGATGCCGGTCGGGCATACCTGTACACACAGGCTGCAATCGATGCAGGCACCTTGCTTGCTTTTGTCCATGTCGGTTTTGAGTGATGCTTTGCCGCGTGGCTCACCACGTTTCTCGTCATAGGTGACGATCAGCGTGTCGTCGTCGAACATCGCGCTTTGAAAGCGGGCGTAAGGGCACATGTATTTGCAGACCTGTTCGCGCATGAAGCCGGCATTGCCGTAAGTGGCAAAGCCATAGAACAGTATCCAGAAAGTCTGCCATGGACCTAAGCCCATGTTGACAACGGCATCACCCAGCTCGCGGATCGGGGTGAAGTAACCAACGAAAGTAAAGCCGGTCCATAGAGCGAAGGCAATCCAGGCGAAGTGCTTGCCGCCCTTTTTAAGTATTTTCCTAGCAGACAGGGGTGCGTCGTCAAGCCTGATACGCGCAGCGCGGTCGCCTTCGATTTTTGCTTCTATCCATAGGAATATTTCCGTGTATACGGTTTGCGGGCAAGTGTAGCCACACCACAAACGGCCGGCGATTGCCGTAAACAGGAATAGTGACAAGGCGGAAATGATCAGGATTCCCGTCAGGTAAATCAGGTCTTGCGGATAAAGCACAAGATTAAATATATAGAAGCGTCTTGCTTCAAGGTCGAATAATAGTGCCTGGCGCTGTCCCCATTCAATCCAGGGTACGCCGTAAAAAAACAGCTGGGTCAGCCATATCATGACCCAGCGCCATTTGGTGAAGAACCCGAACGTGCTGCGCGGATAGATCTTTTCCGCAGCTGCATATAAGTTGATTACGGTTGCTTCGCTGCCTGCATTCGCAACATCGCTTTTAGCATTCGGGTTCTTTTTGCTGCTCATTTTCTAATCCGGCTATTTCACTTCGTTATTTGATAAACCCCACACATAGGCAGTTAGCACATGAATCTGCTCAGGTGAGAACTTGGCGCCTTGTGCCGGCATCTGGTTCACTTTACCTTCGTTGATGCGTTTGATAATCGCCTCTTCGCCGGCTCCGTGCAGCCAGATATTGTCAGCCAGGTTAGGTGCGCCTATCGCCTGGTTACCTGTACCATCGGCACCGTGGCAAGCTGCGCAAACCGCGAATTTCTCTTTACCTGCTGCGGCGCGTGTTGCATCATGGCTGCTGTTTGAAAGGCTTAGCACATAGTTGGCAACGTTTTTCACATCATCTTCAGACCCTACGGCAGCTGCCATCGGCGGCATCATGCCAACACGGCCATTGGTCAGTGTTTCCGCGATTTTTTCAGGGCTGCCGCCATGAATCCAGTCTTTATCCGTCAGGTTAGGGAAGCCGCGGCTGCCGTGTGCATCCGAACCATGGCATTGCGCGCAATTGTTCATGAAAATACGCTCACCGATGGCCTTGGCTTCCGGGTTGGCTGCCAATTGATCGATTGGCATCGCAGCGAATTTTGCATAAAGCGGTGCAATGGTTTTATTGGCGGCTTCCATTTCCTGTTCGTACTGGTTTACCTGCGTCCAGCCCAGTTTGCCGGCGTAGGTGCCGATAGCCGGGTAAGCTGCAAAGTAGAACAGTGAGAACGCGATCGTGATGATGAACATCCACACCCACCAGCGCGGCAGCGGATTGTTCATTTCACGCAGGTTCTCGTCCCATACGTGGCCGTTGGTGTTGTCGCCATTAGGGCTGGTAGCCTTGATTTTGCTGGTCAGCCATAGCAGTAAAGCGCAGCCGATAACGCCACCCACGGATATTACCGTGATGAAGATCGGCCAAAAACTACTGGTAAAGTCGCTCATTTTATTTTCCTCTAAACTTCGTAAGGTGAAGTTTTAATTAGTTAATCCGGGCTTTTGCCGTTAGTCATGAGTGAAGGGCAGGTTCGCCGCATCTTTGAAATCAGATGTGTTGCGGCGCTTCCAAACCCAAATCAGGATGCCTACAAATACGCCAAAGCTTGCAACGGTGGCAAGGATACGCAGGGTATTGATATCCATCATGATCTCCTTGGCTATTTCAGATGTGTACCGAGAACCTGCAGGTACGCAATGATTGCGTCAAGTTCGGTTTTTCCGGCAGCTTCTGCTTCTGCGCCGGCAATTTGCTCATCGGTATATGGCACACCAACCGCACGCAATGCGCGCATGTTAGGCGCCAGTGATTTTGCGTCTACCGGCGTGTTCTCCAGCCATGGATAGGCCGGCATGATGGATTCAGGCACCAGGTCACGCGGGTTGATCAGGTGGATGCGCTGCCATTCATCACTGTATTTTCCGCCTACACGGTGCAGATCAGGGCCGGTACGTTTACTGCCCCATTGGAATGGATGGTCATAAACGAACTCACCAGCGACTGAGTAGTGGCCATAACGCAATGTTTCTGCGCGGAACGGGCGAATCATCTGTGAGTGGCAGTTGTAGCAGCCTTCACGAATGTAGATATCGCGCCCGGCTAATTGCACTGCTGTGTATGGTTCCAGCCCTTTGATCGGCTCAGTGGTGGATTTCTGGAAAAACAGCGGAACGATTTCCACCAGGCCGCCAAAAGCGACCACTACCAGGATCAGCACGATCATCAGAAAGTTGCTGGTCTCAATTTTTTCATGGCTGAAGCCAGTGTTTGTATCTTGATTTGACATGATGATTTCCCTTAAGCGTGAGCTGCAACGGGTGGGATAGTAGCAACCGCTGCCTTACCACTCTGTGCAGTTTTGATAACGTTCCACAACATCACTACCATACCGCCGAGGTAGAGCAGGCCACCCAGTACGCGAATGATGTAGTACGGTTGTTTAGCTTTAACGCTTTCTACAAAGGTGTATGTCAAAGTACCGTCAGCGTTGATGGCACGCCACATCAGGCCTTCCATCACGCCTGAGATCCACAATGCAGCGATGTACAGCACGATGCCCACGGTCGCCATCCAGAAATGCAGTTCAATGGCCTTGATGCTGTGCATCTGTTTCTGACCGAACAGGCGTGGCACCATGTAGTAGAGTGAACCCATTGATACCAGGCCAACCCAGCCTAAAGCGCCTGAGTGAACGTGACCGACTGTCCAGTCGGTGTAATGTGAAAGTGAGTTAACAGTTTTAATCGCCATCATCGGGCCTTCAAAGGTACTCATGCCATAGAAAGACAGTGAAACGATCAGGAAACGCAGGATAGGGTCGGTACGCAGTTTGTGCCATGCGCCTGACAAAGTCATCATGCCGTTGATCATGCCGCCCCAGCTTGGTGCCAGCAGGATCAGTGAGAACGCCATACCTAAAGATTGTGTCCAGTCAGGCAGTGCGGTGTAGTGCAGGTGGTGAGGACCCGCCCACATGTAAGTGAAGATCAATGCCCAGAAATGCACGATGGACAGGCTGTATGAATACACAGGACGGTCAGCTTGCTTTGGCACGAAGTAGTACATCATGCCCAGGAAGCCAGCTGTCAGGAAGAAGCCTACAGCGTTATGGCCATACCACCATTGCACCATGGCATCCTGAACGCCTGCGTAGGCTGAGTATGACTTCATGAAGCTGGCAGGCATGGCAGCGCTGTTCACAATGTGCAGAAGCGCTACTGCGATAATGAAGGCACCCAGGAACCAGTTAGCTACGTAGATATGCTTGACGCGGCGGATGCCGATGGTGCCGAAGAACACGATTGCGTAAGATACCCAAACCACAGCAATCAACAGGTCGATCGGCCATTCCAGCTCTGCGTACTCTTTACCCTGTGTGTAACCCAAAGGCAGTGAGATGGCGGCGGCTACAATCACCGCCTGCCAGCCCCAGAACGTGAAGCTTGCGAGTTTTGGCATGAATAGCCCGGTGTGGCAGGTACGCTGCACGATGTAATAAGACGTGGCGAACAGTGTACAGCCGCCAAATGCGAAAATTACCGCATTGGTATGCAACGGACGTAAGCGGCCAAAGCTGGTCCATTGTAAACCAAGGTTGAGTTCTGGCCAGACGAGTTGGGAGGCGATAATCACGCCTACCAGCATGCCCACCACGCCCCAGACTACGGCCATGATAGAAAATTGCCGTATAACGCCATCGTTATACGTGTTTGATTGCGAATTCGAGACTTGCATTTAGTTCTCCCCAAAGTACCAATTTAAAATTTACTGCTAGTTTTACATGTGGCATTCTGTCGCACGAACCCAAACCAGGATTTGATTCAAATCAATTACTTCCGCATTAAGGTGGCATGCAGCAGGTTTGGTGCGGTCTTTGGCCAGGTTGTGGTGATCGCAAACATTTAATGCAGCAAGAATGTCGGCAGTGCAAAATCTAGTAAACTTCAAGCTATATGAAAGTCTTTAAGGGTGGTTATATCAATACATTGCTTGCACCGGCCATACTGGCGGCTTGTCTTCTGCTGCCGGCCTGCACCCGGCCAGATCCCGGCCGGCAAGCTGACCAGTCTGCGCCGGTTCGTTTTGCGCTGGCGCAGATGCCGATTAACCTGGATCCGCGCTACGCTACGGATGCGTCATCTGAACGCATCAATCGCCTGCTTTACCAGAGTCTGGTGGATTTTGATGTGACTTCGAAGCCGGTGCCTGCACTGGCAAGCTGGCTGATGGTCAGCCCGGTGGAATATCATTTCACGCTCAAGCAGCCCTCTGCGCGCTTTCATGATCATCAGCCATTGACTGCTTATGATGTCAAGGCGACTTATGATTCAATCGTCATGCTTGAGGATTCGCCGCAGGCGGCAGAGTATGCCAATATTGCTTCGATCAAGGTCGCAAGTGCAGATCGGTTGATATTCCAGCTGAAACAGCCGGATATGCATTTTCCATCTAAGCTGATTCTCGGGATATTGCCTAAAGGATATATAGATAAGCAGCATGATTTTGCGCACCGTCCCATCGGCAGCGGCCCGTTTTCTTTTGAGCGCTGGCAGAATAAACTAGTGTTGAAAAGAGTGCGTGATGGTCAGCAGGTTCTTTTTACCGAGGTGAAAGATCCGACGGTACGGGTGCTGAAGCTGCTGCGCGGGGAAACCGATCTGCTGCAAGGCGATTTGCCGCCGGAGCTGGTCAGGTATTTACAGACCAAACCCGGAGTGACGGTAGCAACCACCCAGGGTGTCAATTTCTCTTATCTGGGTTTGAATATGCAGGATCCCGTATTGAAGCAGCATCAGGTCCGCTTAGCCATTGCCCATGCCGTTGACCGTTCGGCAATTATAGAAAAAGTGATGGTGAAAGGCACGCGGCCGGCTGGGGCAATACTGTCGCCGGAACACTACACGAATGGCGGGAAGACCTTGCCTGCCTATGCATATAACCCGGAGCTGGCCAGGAAGCTGTTGGTCGAAGCAGGGGTGCAGCTGCCGCTGAAACTGGTCTATAAAACGTCAACGGATGCTCAGCGGGTGCGGCTGGCAACGATATTGCAGGCGCAGATGGCCAAAGCCGGTATAGAGCTGGAGATTCGCAGCCTGGATTGGGGTACGTTTTTTGAAGAAGTGAAAAGAGGCAACTTTCAATTGTTTGGCCTGACCTGGGTGGGGATTAAAACGCCCGAGATTTACGCGAAAGCTTTCGGTTCACAGCAGTTCCCGCCCTATGGCTTTAACCGCGGCCGCTATGCCGATGCTGAACTGGATAAACTGCTGGCAGAGGAAAATTGGCTTGCCGTGACCAGCCGTATCCATGAGCAGCTGCCGTATATCCCGCTGTGGTACGAAGGCCAGTTCGCCGCATTCAATAAAAACATCAGTGGCTACGCTCCGAAACCCGACGGAAACTGGGATGATCTGGCGACCATCCGGCGTACTGGTTTGAATAAATTAATGGTAAAGCCCTGACTAAACAATTTGTTTGGGCTATGATATTGTAATGCAAATGTATTACACAGGAGTGGGTGATGAAGACGGCAATTATCCCGGCATTGCGTGTTGAGCCAGAATTAAGAGAAGCTGCACAGAATGTGCTTGCGAATGGCGAGACACTTTCCAGTTTTGTTGAAGAATCGCTGCGCAATAATATTGAGCGGCGTTTACACCAGCAGGCTTTTATCGCACGCGGCATTGCTTCACGCGACGAAGCAAAAATCACACAGGAATATTATTCAGCTGAAAGTGTGTTGGCTGAGTTGGATGAAATGCTTAATAAAGCGCGTTAGGCATATTGTGGCTTATCAGATCAGATTTACCAAAGCCGCAAGAGATGATTTAAAACGCCTGTATGATTTTCTTATAAGGCAAGATGCCCAGGCAGCCCGTAATGCCCTTGCCGCCATTCATCAAGCTGTGGAATTGCTCGCAGCATTTCCTTTTACCTGCAGAAAAGCACAAGCTGACAATCCGTTCTTAAGGGAGCTGATTATTAGCTTTGGTGCCAATGGCTATGTGGCACTGTTTGAGATAGAAGAAAATAATATCGTTACTGTTTTAGCGATAAGGCATCAACGCGAAGATGATTATCGATGATGGATATGATAGCCAAGAATAGGAAAACCGGAAAAAATTGATGCGCATTGAAATTTCCATATCAACACAAACGCTGACTTTGTTTGATGACTTCGGTGGTGTCAAGGCCCGTTATCGCGTATCAACAGCCGCCAATGGCGTGGGCTGCGAGAAAGATAGCGGCTGCACCCCGCTGGGCGAGCATATCGTGCGCGCCAAGATTGGCGCCGGCATGCCGCTGAATACGGTGTTTGTCGGACGCAGGCCTACCGGTGAGATACTGACGCCTCAGCTTGCTGCGCAGTATCCGCAGCGCGATTGGATACTGACACGTATCATGTGGCTGTCCGGCTCTGAAATCGGTAGGAATCGCCTGGGCAGCGTCGATAGTATGCAGCGCTACATTTACATTCATGGCACGCCGGACACCGAGCCTATGGGACAGCCGCGCTCGCACGGCTGCGTGCGCATGCGTAACCAGGATGTGGCGGAGTTGTTTGACCTGGTGGAGGTCGGTACACCGGTGGTGATTGCTGCATGAGTTGCCGGTGTTTTTTACGCTGTCATTCCCGCCTGCGCAGAAATGACAAGGTCGTGAGTTGTTTATGTTTTTGATTAAACGCCTCACGAACTTCCTGACGGTCACTTTTGGCGTGCTGCTGCTGACGTTTCTGCTGATTCACCTGGTGCCGGGGGATCCGGTAGAGGTCATGCTTGGCGAGTCGGCAAGCAGTGCAGACCGTGAAACGCTAAGGGCAGAGCTAGGGCTGGACCAGCCTTTGCTGCAGCAATTCGGTGCTTACCTGAACAGGCTGGCGCACGGCGACCTGGGGCATTCCATCCATACCAGAACGCCGATTGCCGGGCTGGTGCATAGCCGGTACCCGGCAACGCTCAAACTGGCGCTGTTGTCGCTGGTGATCGGTCTTGCCGTCGGCATTCCGCTGGGGATTTTCAGCGCACTCAAGGCCGGCCGCTGGCAGGATATTCTGGTGACGATCGTTTCGGTGCGTTTGGCGGCAATGCCGGCATTCTGGCTGGGGCCGGTGTTGATGTTGATGTTTGCGGTGTGGCTGGGCTGGCTGCCGGTAAGCGGCATGGAGACCAGTGCGTCGATCATCCTGCCGGCGGTGACTTTGGGCTTTGGCCTGAGCGCGATCCTTACGCGCATGACACGCACCAGCCTGCTGGAGGTGCTGAACGATGACTATATCCGTACCGCCCGTGCCAAAGGCTTGAGTGAGCGCGTGGTGATCCTGCGCCATGCCATGCGCGCGGCATTGCTGCCCATCATCACCATTGTCGGCTTGCAGATGGGCAGCCTGCTGGCGGGTGCGGTCATTACCGAGACCATATTCAGCTGGGACGGCATCGGGCGCCTGCTGGTGGAAAGCATAGAGAAGCGTGATTACCCGGTCACTCAGGCGTGTGTGCTGGTTGTGGCGTTAAGTTATGTTGCGGTGAATTTACTTACTGATCTGCTGTATAAGCTGGCTGACCCCAGGGTGCGGGTGGCCTGAGCATGAAGTTATTTTCTTATGTGATCCTGGGGTTATGGGTGCTTGCGGTCATTGCCGGCTATGTCGCCGGGCTGGAGCCGAATGTAATCGACCTGAACGTGGTGTTGCAGGGACCCGGCGTACAGCACTGGTTTGGCACAGATGATCTGGGGCGTGATATTCTGGCTCGTGTATTGGGCGGTGTCGAGATGTCGCTGCTGGTAGCGGTGGCCGTTACCGTGATTACCATGGTGATTGGCATTGCGGTCGGGATGCTGGCCGGGTTTTTCGGTGGGCGGGTGGATTCGCTGCTCATGCAGGTTACCGATATTTTCCTGGCATTTCCGGGTATCCTGCTGGCTATTGCATTTGCTGCGGTGCTTGGCCCTGGCCTGGGTAACCTGATCCTGGCTTTATGTTTAACCGGCTGGGTGAGCTATGCCCGCCTGACGCGTGGCCAGAC
>Ga0208758_100076_pt1 | contig 65550 bp, 61 predicted proteins | sample LakWasM116_HOW13_2_FD_183930 | JGI IMG/M metagenome (GOLD analysis project Ga0208758, IMG submission 183930) | Freshwater sediment methanotrophic microbial communities from Lake Washington under simulated oxygen tension - Sediment Metagenome... | ecosystem: Environmental > Aquatic > Freshwater >...
GCACTACAGGCTGGAACGCAGGTTTGAACTACACCACGACGAATGCTAGTGATAGCTGGTATGTCGATGCCAAAGGTTGGGAAACTGGTAATGACCGTTTGATCGGGTATATCAAACGTACGTTCTAGTTTTATTGGTTCATGTAAGGTTTTATCAGCAGAGAGGTACTTAAAAAAGTACCTCTCTGTTTATATGGCGATTGGCAATCGGTTCATGCTGCTTGCATTAATGAACGGAGATGGTCACGTTATGATGTTTTTCAGGGATTTCAGTGATGAAGCCTTCAAGTGCCAGCAGTTCACCGGTGCTTGAGAAAATGCCGCGGCCATGTTCTTGTACGAACTTAACATCGCCTTTACGCGTAATGATTCTGTAGATGAGATTGAATTTTTCATCTTTAATCACTTGCTGATTAATGGACTCCCAGACTGCATTTCTGTCGCTGGGGTGAATAATAAGATTGTAGGTAAGGCTTGCATCGTGAAGCAGCTCCAGAGAATCGTATCCGGTGATGTCAATGCAGCCTTCGCTGACGAACTCGAATGTCCATGACCGGTCGTGCCTGCAACGATAGACCATGCCCGGTATATGGCTGATAAGCGCATTTGCGGCACGTTTGTTAGCGGCGCCTAATGCTTCAGCTTCTTTTATGTCTTGAATGTCAGTGATGGTGCCGATGACACTGGCTCTTTCGCCAACGATATTCGAGGAGGATTTTGCGCGAATGCGGAACCAGTTGGAGGTGCCTTGCTGTGAGATCAGGCGTAAATCAATCGTAAAACTTGGTTTTCTGCCATAAGCTACAGAGTCAAGCCTGGATTCGATCATGAGCTTATCTTCAGGATGTGCATAGGCAGATATTATTTGATGAAGGCTATCTTTAATTTTAAACTCCAGGAAATGTTCCCATGCTGGATTCAGGAAAATGATTTTTCCTTCTGTATCCAGCTGAAAAACAATTTGCTCAAGTTTATCGATAATAAAATGGTAATTAAATTGTGGTTCAAAATTACTGCTGAGCGTATGCTCCGCAGATAGCGGCGTAAACTGGAACAGTGTCAGGTTGCCATTACCATGGTCGCGCATTTTTGTGAGGCTTGCATTGGAAGGTATCGCTGAGCCATCCAGGCCTAGAAGGCGGATTTTGGTAGCTTCGTTTTTGGTTTTGCCGGTAACGGCTTCGGCATTGAGTTCAGCAAAGAGCTTGTGATCGGCAGGGTGAATAATGTTGGTTAAAGGCATGTCTTTAATTTGATCTTCTAAACCGATCAGGCCTAATGTCTGCAAGAAGGGCGTATTTACGAATTTGACTGTTAAATCATCAAGTACCACCGCCGGTGAAGAGAGTGCGTTTGATGCCTCTTTTAACCAGCTTGTTTGTTGTAATGATTCATTTTTGTGCTGGGGATTCCTTTTAGCCAGCAAAGGTTGAATGATAAAAACGAGAGCAGCAGAAAATATTGCAACTACAACAGAGATTAAAATGACCACATGCGATAAAAAAGGGCCTTCGATGCTGTACCATGAGCTAAGTATTACTAAAAAGATAATACTTATGATCAGCATTGCAAAGATAAACACACTCATGACGATGAGCCTTAATTTGACAAAATATGAGTATAAGAAGAACTAGTTGAAATATGCAAAATATTTTAAATATCTTTAAGACATTACGCAGTTACGTCATCAAGCATAAGCTTTATGCAAATTTGCATCTGCTGGTAGTTTCATTGGTGCTGACGGTCATCATTATTCAGGCGAGCTCTTTGTTTCTATATGATTACATTCCTAATCATCTGGCTACAATCAGCCAGGCATACAAGGAACAGTCGTTATGGAAGCTGGAGCTTTATAAGCTGGAAAAGAGCGCAGAGCTGAAGAGTGAGGATTTTATTCATTTGAACGCCAGCTTAAGTGATTTTAATGACCGCGCCTATGTATGGAGCAAAAATCAGCACGATACAAAGCTGGCAGATGCCTATAATAAGCTGCACCAGGCGCATCAGGAGTTTTCTGCTGCGCGTGTGCATGGTATTCCAAAAAATCAGCTGCTGGTAAATGCACGCAACGTGATTGCCGCTTATGACGTATTTATCGAAGCATCGCAAAGCGACGTTATCATCAAGCAGTCCGTTGTCCAGATCATGCAACTGGTATGTGTTTTTATCACGATATCCATCGGAGCATGCATTATGTTTGCCGCATGGAGAATACTGATCACCCGGCTGGGCAAGATATATGAACTGATACCGGAAGATCTGCTGCTGGAAGATAAGACTTATCAGTATGACGATGAATTGGAGCGACTGGAAAAATTAACCGCAGAAATATCAGCCAGACTTGAAGGCTACCAGGTTGAGAGTACATGGACCAATAAAAACAGTATGGAAAGAATGCGAAAAATGATGCTTTCGCAAGACTTTTTATTCAAGCTCGCAAAACTGGTGGCGAAGTCAGATTTAAGTGAAATGACGATTAAAAAAGTGCTCTATTCCATGGAGAGTACTCTGGCTGTGAAGAACGTTGCATTGGTCTTTAGTGAAAATGGCTCTCGCATCACTACCCAGCGCGCATTGTACTCACACAGCTGGCCATTATCCTTTGATGAAAGCATGTTTGACAAAAGCCTGCATATACTCGCCGTTAATCATGAAACCAAGCTCATAAAAGGCGAGTGCATACAATGCGTGACGATTCCGCTGCCTGGCCCGAGTAACTGGCTGGGAATGCTGCTGATTGAAACTGAAGCAAATCATTATTTTGAAGATACTGAGATCCAGCTCATTGAGGTGACCTCCCAGATGCTGGCGCTATCGATGGGCTTTCAGGCCAGAGAGCAGGAAGGGCGACGCGTCGCCTTACTGGAAGAACGTGCCGTCATCGCAAGAGAGCTGCATGATTCTCTGGCGCAATCTTTATCGTATATGAAATTCCAGTTAGCGCGCTTGCAGACAAATTATGGCCCCGGTCTGCTTGAGTCAGGGGCCTCAGTCATTGTTGATGATATGCGCGAGGGACTGGATAATGCATACCGTGAGTTAAGGGAATTGCTGACAACGTTCCGGGTGCAGATGGATGTGCGTGGACTTGACCATGTGCTTGAGGAAACCATCAATGAGTTTTCCAGCCGTTCAAACTTATCTATTACGCTTGATAACCGGTTGCAGGAATGCAGGCTCACGGTGAATGAAGAGTTTCATCTACTGCATGTGATACGGGAAGCCTTATCCAATATCGTGCGGCACTCAGGCGCTGATAAAGTGACAATTTCTCTGGTATTGCAATCTACCGGGGATGTGGTGGTGACCGTCGACGATAACGGCATCGGATCTGCATTTGATGAATCAAAACCACACCATTATGGATTAGCCATCATGACAGAACGGGCCCATTGTTTAGGGGGCAGTATTGAAATTAAACCGCGCCGACTCGGTGGAACGCGCGTTCGTCTGCAGTTCCGCCCAAAGAGTGATGGTGTTTAGTTAAGCAGGCGTAGGAGGCCAAGATGCAAACGACAACAACAGTAGTTATTATTGATGATCATGCGCTGTTTCGCAGGGGTGTCAGGCAGATGATTTCATCTGACCCAGAGTTTACCGTGGTCGGTGAAGCCGCATCCGGCCTGGAGGGATTGGCGCTGGTTGAAACGCTTAAACCAGGCCTGGTGCTGATAGACCTGAATATGAAAGGCATGAACGGCATAGAAACCGTGGCGCGTATAAAAGAAGCGAAACTTGAGTCTAAATGTATTGTGCTGACCGTGTCTGATGCTGAGGATGATCTGCTCGAGGCATTGCGTGCAGGTGCAGACGGCTATCTGCTGAAGGACATGGAACCTGAAGATCTGTGTGCCAGCCTTAAAAAAGCCATGTCCGGCATGACAGTTCTGCATGAGAGCCTGACTGAAATTCTCAAGAATGCGCTGATTCATCCAACGCTGAATAAAAAAGATGAAGATGTCTCGCTTACCGAGCGAGAGCGGGAAATTCTCGAGTGTCTTGCAAAAGGTTTGAACAACAAGACAATCGCCAGAGCTTTAGGTATCAGCGACACCACGGTGAAAGTGCATATCAAACACCTGCTGAGCAAGCTGAAATTAACAAGCCGCCTTGAAGCGGCTGTATGGGCACATAGCAAAAAGTAATTGTGACTAGCTTCCGGGCTCTGCCAGATACCAGGCTTGCTCTTGTCTGGTGCTTTTATATGCTGGCATTGGTTAACGCAATGCCAGCCTTGCTCTTTTAGCGTGCTTTTATTTTAAAGCGCTTTTATTAAATTGCACATTTCAATGGCGACCTGTGCCGCTTCTGCCCCTTTGATATACATGCGTGCGATAGCCTGGTCGTCATCTTCGGTCGTCAGTACCGCATTGGCTACCGGTACTCCGGTATTCAACTGCACTTGCGAGATGCCGCGTGCGGATTCATTTGAAACCACTTCAAAATGATAGGTTTCACCGCGGATGATGGCACCTAATGCAATTAAAGCATCGTATTTCTCACTTAAGGCCATATGCTGCAGTATCAGCGGCGCCTCAAGTGCGCCGGGTATTGTGGCAATCGTGATGTCATCGCTATCTACACCCAGCATCAGTAATTCATTTTTGCAGGCGCTAAGTAAGCCATCACCGATATTGCTGTTAAATCTGGATAGCACGATACCGATATGCATGCCTTGGCCGCTCAGGTTTTTTTTAATTTCTCTCACGATTTTAACTTTCTGCTATGTTTTGATTTTATATATTAACTTCAAGAAGTCATACCGGCTGATAGTGGCTTGATGCCCAGGCAATCATATTTAGTCCGCATTGAGCCAGCAGATGTTTCTTGTCTGCTGCCTTGATGATTTGTAATCATAGATTAATTTCGTTATTTTTATTATGGCTATCTAGTACTACTCCTTATGTGGTAAGTCCAAGTGGTAATAGTCAGCAGATTAGCGTGTGGTTATGATTCATCACGATGTGACGGGTGGGTTCAGCTTTACTTTCCCGCACCTAATCGATTAGGGTATTTCTTTATAACTATATAGCATGTGAGTTGGTCTGCACGGTCGTGACCCCTGTGAAAGTAAAATGGGCGATGGCTGAAATAAAGGCATTCCATCTAGAGGAGGTTGAAGTGAAAAAAAACGAAGAAGTATTGGACGCCGTCACCGCAGATATGTGTGACGATGTAGTATCAGGCAATGCCTCGCTGCATCGAACCATTAACTGGACAGGGGCGTTTTGGGTAGCGAGTGGTGTACCGGCTTTAGTGTTGTTTTCTATGGGTGCAATTGCAGCTACAGTGGGTAAGCCAGCTTGGCTGGTGTGGATGATATCTATCGGGTTCGGTTTTATACAGGCATTTACTTATGCTGAAATCGCCGGCCTTTTTCCGCATAAAACAGGCGGTGCTTCAGTATATGGCGCCGTGGCATGGGTAAGGTACAGCAAGTTTGTTGCGCCACTTTCCATCTGGTGTAACTGGGTTGCCTGGTCGCCAGTGCTTTCTATCGGTTCAGGGCTTGCGGCAGGCTATATTCTTACCGCCATGTTTGCGCCTGATGCTGCAATTAATACCTGGCAGCTTACACTGCTTGATCTGGGGATGCTTAAAGAAGGCCTGACGCTTCGCATCAATGCGACCTTTATTATTGGTTCTGCATTGCTGCTGCTGGTCTATTTTATCCAGAACGGCGGTATCCTGCGCTCTGCCAAAACAACCATGGTGCTTGGTCTGGCAGCGCTGGTGCCATTAATACTGATTGGCCTGGTGCCATTGGTAACCGGGGATATGCCTGTTGATTACTTCTTCCCTTTATCACCTTTAGCTTATGACAGTGTCGGTAATGTGATTGATGGCCTATGGGACCTGAACGGCTGGGTGCTGATGGCAGGCGGTCTGTTTATTGCAGCCTGGTCTACTTATGGTTTTGAAACGGCAGTTTGCTACACACGTGAATTTAAAGACCCGAAAAAAGATACTTTTAAAGCAATCTTTTATTCCGGTTTACTGTGTGTTGCAGTATTCACCTTGGTACCATTAGCATTTCAGGGGCATCTTGGTTTAGGCCAGATGGTGACGCCTGCAGTAACTGATGCAACGGGTGCAGTTACCAGTGCTGCGGTGTACAGCGGTATGCTGGCGCCTGATATTTACAGTGGTATGGGTGTTGCAAAAGCCTTGTCAGATATTCTTGGCACGAGCGCTTTTATTGCTAACCTGGTTGTAGTGATGCTCGTATTGGCATTGTTGTTGGCAATCATGACCACAATGTCTGGCGCTTCACGTACGCTTTATCAGGGTTCAGCAGATGGTTTGCTGCCTAAATTCCTGTCAAAAGTGAACGAGCATGGCGCACCTACCAGTGCAATGTGGGCGAATATGGGCTTTAACTTCGTGCTGCTAATGATGTCTGACTATATGTTCCTGCTTGCAGCGGCAAACGTCAGCTATATCATTTTCAACTTCCTGAATCTGAATGCAGGCTGGATTCACCGTATGGATCGCCCTGAGTGGGAACGACCATACAAAGCACCTACAATTCTGATTGTACTTGGCACGACATTGGCATTCGTCAATATCACAGTGATGGGCTTGGGCGCCAATATCTGGGGTGCGGGTACTCTGATGAGCGGTCTGGTGATGGCTGGTGCAGTGATTCCTATCTTCATGTGGCGCCATTATGTAGTAGATAAAGGCGTGTTTCCTAAAGAAATGCTGGAAGATATGTATCTGGCTACAGATGATGATGGTAAATCATCAAAAGCGGGTATATTGCCTTACGTGGCCTTAACTGCTGCGGTAGTGATTGTTTATGTTACAAGTCAATTAGCCTCATAAGGGTTGATGTCCATGCCCCAGGGTCAACCGCCCAGGGGTAGCAGGTGCGGGTGGCTAATAGCCACCCGTTTCTATTTCAGCGGCATTCATCTGTCTTAATACGTCAGTGATCATGCCTATGCCGGACGGGCGTACCAAGCGGCTGATCTCGATACCGTCTTTCAGAAAAACCAGCGTGGGCCATAGCCTGATTGCGTATGAACGCCCGAGCAGCTGGCCCTTGCCATCTTCAATCCTGATATGCCTTACATCCGGGAATGCCGCCAGAGCCGTGGTAATCAAGGTTTGCGCAGCCTGGCAGTATCCGCACCAGTCAGCGCCGAATTCAATGACTGCCAGCCCTGGCAGTTGGTCAAGGTCTGTCCGTTGCAACTGATGATCTGCATGCATATTGTCTGGCTCCATAAGATTGCGTGATGGCTATTGAGTTAATTTGTAAGATTAAAGCCTGTAGCATCGGGCTGCAATCACATTGAGCAGGGTAGTATGCTTTCATGATTCGATGTACGTTTTAAGCCTGATATCGCGTGGCGTATATCTGCCGTGTGAAATGCGTCATAATCCATGCTTACGCTGAATGTCGGTAATCAATGCTTATAGCCAGGTTTTAGAATCTGCAAGCATCGCAAAAAAGGAAATAGGTTTAACATGATATTAAATGCAGTACGCTTCGATCAGGCGATAGCAAGCTTTGATGCTTTGAACAGGCAAGACCCGAGCCTGGAGAGCTCTGGAGCTAAGGCAGTGCCGAAAGAGCTGCTCTATTCCGAGCGCATGAGCGCCATGCTCAAGCGTTATGCGCCTTCTGCTTCAGAAGCGCTGCAGCTGGCGGCCAGATGCCAGCATATACAGCGCTGGAAAATCGCCCGTGCCAGTTACCCGATGACAAAACCGGGTTATTACCAGTGGCGTACCGAACTCAAATCCTTTCATGCCGGCATTGCGCGTCAGGTGCTTGCCGATGTTGGCTATGATGAAGCGACAGTGGCGCGTGTATGTGCGCTGGTCGGCAAAACTTTGCCTATGACCGATGCAGAAGCGCAAACGCTGGAAGATGTTGTAGTCCTGGTGTTTCTCGAGAGTTATCTTGCAGAGTTTGTTGCCAGTCACAGTGATTATGATGCAGCAAAGTTTGCGGATATCCTGAATAAAACGTTAAGAAAAACCTCCACACAGGCGCGCAACGCGGCGCAGTCTATGATTGACCTGCCGGCGGAGCTCAAGCCTATCGTGGTGTCGCTGCTAATGCAATTCGATGCGAATTGATATATTGATGTTGTTTTAAGCTTGTATTAAGGTGGGCGGTGTAAATTAGGTTGCTCTAGTCACTAAATGGAGCAATCTTATGAAAACATTTACCCCGAAGTTGGTAGTACTCAGCATGTTGTCTTTCGGCGCTTTATCAACCGCTTATGCGGATGATGACATTCAGGAAATGGAATCTATCGCTAAAGGCCTGGGTTTGATCACGCTGGAAGAGGCCAAGACAAAAGCGCTGGCAGCAAAACCCGGTGTGGTGAAAGATGCAGAGCTTGAGAACCGCAAGTTCGGCAAAGGCTGGGATTATGAGTTTGAAATTGTAGATGCAGATGGCCATGAATGGGATGTCAATATCGATGCCAAGACTGGTGCTGTAACCGGTACCAGTCGCGATTGGTTCTGAGGCTTCAGTTTTTATAGGGTTTGAACCTGACTTCTGCACGCAGGCCGCCCAAAGCGGCGGATCTGCCAAAAGTCAGGGTTGCCCCGTAGCTGCTGGCGATGTCATAAACGATCGCAAGCCCGAGGCCGCTGCCGGGTTTTGATTCATCCGCGCGAAAACCGCGGCGAGTGAGTAAGTTAAGCTCGGATTCTGCGCAGCCCGGGCCATCGTCTTCTACAATAAAAACGGGTGCATCAGCGCCGCTTGCGGTGAGCGATACGTTGCTACGACACCATTTGCAGGCATTATCAAGCAGGTTGCCCAGCATTTCCAGTAGGTCTTCCTGATCCCCATGAAACTGAGTATTGCCGCTAATTTCCCAGGTGATGTTGACGGCTTTATTCACGTACATCAGGCGCAGCGTATGTGTGAGCTGCGCGATTTCGGTTTTGAGGTCAATTTTTCGCATCGGGTGCACGTCTCCAATTAAGCGTGCGCGTTTCAATTCCCGTTCTATGCTTTGGCTGATAGCATCCGTAGCTGCATAAATATTGTGCCGTATTTCAGGCAAGGCATTGATTTCCGGGCGTTCAGCAGCCTGGTTGAGCAGAGTCAGCTTTGTTTTGAGTGCGTGAGCCAGATTTCCTAATGACTCACGCGACCGGCGCGACTTGTCGTGCATTGCAGTTAAAAGGCGGTTGAGTTCTTCAATCAGGGGCGCTACTTCCGCTGGGCCTTTCGTTTCAATCTGGCTGGCTTCGCCACGGCCTAGCTTGGCAATGTTTTCCTGTATGCTGCGCAGCGGCAGCAATGCATGGGCTACGATTAGCCGCTGTATTGCCAGCAGGGCAATCAAGCCGGCTAATGATACTAAAGCATAAATAATCTGAAAGCGGAGCATGCTGCTTTGCAATGAGGTTAGATTTTCTGCAATGGCTATCGTAATCGGCCGCTGCTGTTTCTGATAACCATGAACCACGGCCAGTAATGGCTGCTGTTCCGGGCCTGGCAGATAAAGGTTCATCTGTGCCCCGGTTTCCAGTGTTTTTACATTCAGTTCTGCATCCCACAGCGAGCGGGAAGCCAGACGCTGCTGCTCGGAAAAGATGACATAGTAATGGCCAGAGAACGGTCGCTGATAGATTGCACTGAGATACCTGGCATCCAGCTTCAGCTGGCCATCTGCATCAAAGTGAGCGCCCGCTAACAGCGTTTCCCCTTCGCGCTGCAGGCGTTCAATCAACTGGCTTTCGGTCAGTTTGTTAATCGTATAGGTGACAACCGCCCACTGTAATGTGAGTAACACAATCAGGCTTAACATCAGCCCCCAGGTCAGGCGCCCTTTGAGTGATGCCGTCACTGGCTGGCTCCGAAAACATAGCCCTGACCACGCCTGGTTTGAATGAGGTCTGCGCCTATTTTCTGCCGTAACCGGTTGATATACACCTCGATTACATTGCTATCCTTGTCTTCGTCGTATTCGTATACATGCTCGGTCAGAATGGTTTTTGAAAGCACATGGCCGGGATGCAGCATGAAATAACGCAGCAGACGGAATTCCGTGCCAGTCAGGATCTGGCGCTCGCCATTGCTTAGTATGACGGTTTGTGTCTGTTCATCCAGTTTGAAATGTGCGGTATGCAGCTCGCCGATTATATTGGCCGAGCTCCGCTTTAACACTGCGCTGATGCGCGCCAGCAATTCTTCTATCTGAAAAGGTTTGCCGACATAATCATCCGCGCCCGCATTAAACCCAGCTACTTTTTCCTGCCATCCTGCCCGTGCGGTAAGGATAATGACGGGGGTATGCAGCTGCCGATCGCGCCAATTGCCTAGTACTTCAAGCCCGGGGCGTTTAGGCAAGCCCAGATCCAGCACGATTAAATCATAAGGTTCCAGTTCCCCCATGGCTTCCGCTTCAATGCCGTCTACAGCCAAATCTGCTGCATAGCCGGCGCGCTGCAAAGCGGATTGCAGCTGTGGTCCTAGTTCAATGTCATCTTCTGCCAGCAGCAAACGCATAATTAATCGTCACGCTCCATTTTGAGCAGTTTGCCGGTTTTGGCATCCAGCTTCAATTCCCAGACCTGACTTTTACTATCCAGTATTTCAACTTCGTAAATGTACGTGCCTTTTTTAAGTTCAAGCTCGGTTTCCAGGATTTTACCTGGTTTGATGGCTTTGGCCGATTGGGTGATTTTTTCCAATGGCAGTATCAGTCCAGCCTCGGATAGTTTGCGTGCGGTTAGCGGGCTTTCGTCTGCACAGACAAATGAAACGGCAGATACCAGCAGTAGTGCGGCTGAGGCAAGCCATAAGCTGGCGACAGCAGAAAGTTTTAAAATATTGAGTCTAAGCTTCATCGCTCTCTTTATCCAGACTGTTGATCGCATTACGTGCAGTAATGTTCTACAGCAATACTAGAATACAAAACTTAACTCAAGCTGAAAATCAACCAGGCCGCTTGCATATTGTCTGGTTTTCAAGGAAACAATCAGCTCGAAATGCCTGGATGATACTGAAACGCCATGCTGCTAATTGATTTTAATGGCGCTGATGGCACGGGTAACCGCCAGATATGAACCTACCCAGCCGATGGCTACGGCCAGGCAGATGATCGTAAAATAAAGGTTGGCATTCAGGATAGCCAGACTGAAATCACTGCCATAGAGCCTGGATATTTCCATGACGGAATAGTTGAAAGTCTGGATGATGCCGGCCACCATCAGCACTGAAAGCACGCCGCCAAACAGCCCATATAAAATACCGGCGTAAAGAAACGGCATCCTGATGAAGCTGTTGGTAGCGCCGATCAGGTAGCTCACTTCAATTTCATCTTTCTGGGTGAGAATCTGCATGCGCACCGTATTGCCAATAATGACCAGCAGCACGATAGCGAGTAGCAGTGTAATAAAGAAGATCAGTTTTTTGCCGATGCTGAGCAATGTTGAAAGACGTTTTGCCCAGTCCGCATTCAGTATTGCCTGCTCCACTCCGGGAATGCTCTGCAATGTGTTTCTTAAGGTTTCCAATGTTTCAGGATCGGCAGATTTTGCCTGGATAAAGAATGCGTCAGGGAGTGGATTCTTGCCGAGTTGCCCGATGGCGGTGCTGATGTTCTGGTTATCCCTGGATTTTGCCTGCAATTGCTGCCAGGCATCATCTTTTGTGACCAGATGGTATTGATGGATTGCGGTGTTTTTGGCTAATACCGCATCAACTTCGGCGATAGTGTCCGTAGTCGCGTCTAATTTAAGAAACAGGCTGATTTCTGTTTCGCTCTTCATATGATCCGTGAGTTTGGACAGGTTATCTACAGCAAGATAAAACAGGCTCGGTAAACACATGGCAACGCCTACAACCAGACAAATCATGAATGTTGAGAGCAGGTTGGCGCGCATGCGCGACAATACGAGTTTAATTGCCTGCAAATGATGATTCAGCCAGATACTCATGATGAAAATGTTTCCGCTGGCGCTGGGTTCAAGTTCGAAGGCTTTTGCATGAATGGGTTCTCTGTGAGCTGGCCATGATCCAGATGCAGTACCCGGCTCTGGTCTGCGCTCATGCCTAAGGCATCGTGAGTAGACATGATGACGGTAACGCCTACCTGATTAAATGCCTGAAAAATTGCCATGATGTCAGCGGCATAGCTTGCATCCAGGTTGCCGGTCGGTTCATCTGCAAGCAATATGGACGGGCGGCTTACCACGGCACGGGCAATTGCCAGGCGCTGCTGTTCGCCGCCGGAGAGCGTGATCGGCATGACTTTTTCTTTATTGAGCAAGCCAACTTTATCCAGCGCGGCCCGTACGCGTTTGGCTGCTTCCTGTTCGGAAACGCCGTTGATACGCAAAGGCAATATGACGTTTTCAAAGCAGTTGCGGTCATATAGCAGTTTGTGATCCTGGAAAATCAGGCCGAACCTGCGACGCAGAAAAGGGATTGCTGAAGGTTTGAGTTTGCTGACATTCTGGTGCGCGATCAGCACCGTGCCGCTGGTGGGTAATTCTGTTGCGGCAATCAATTTAAGCAGCGTGCTTTTGCCTGCGCCGGAATGGCCGGTGACATAAACAAACTCGCCGGCACCAATATTGAAGCTGACGTTTTTTAATATCTGGTCGCTACCAGGATAGCGTTTACTGACTTGGTCAAATTGAATCATGACATTATTGTAGCGCTAATGTTGGATATTATCTAAAAGGGGTTTTATAAATACATTCTTCGGGCGCATTGCTGCGTTGCGCGTTTTTTTGGTTACGGCCATCACTATGTAGCTTAACATCGCCACGCGCGTTAGCCTGCACCGCAACTAGTGATGTCGCAACCTCGCTGTATAACGCATGCTATCTCAGTTTCTGCGTTTCGTTCGTCTTTAGCGCATATATTCTACGGGTATGTCCTTTGCGGATGATACTGCATCCTGAATAACGCATTTGCAAACAGCCATTAGTCAATCATTGCGTCTATGAATTCCGCCGCATTAAATGGGCGCAGGTCATCAATCGCCTCACCAATCCCAATGTAACGTATGGGAATAGGGCGAGCCTGTGCAATTGCCGCAATGACACCGCCTTTGGCTGTGCCGTCCAGCTTGCTGAGCACCAGTCCGGTCACGCCGAGCGCATCGTCAAAAATCCTGACCTGGTTTACCGCGTTCTGTCCGGTGTTGGAATCCAGCACCAGCAGCACTTCATGCGGGGCGCCCGATAGTGCTTTGTCCATCACGCGTTTTACTTTTGCAATTTCTTCCATGAGGTGCAGTTGCGTCGGTAAACGCCCGGCAGTATCGGCCAGCACGATGTCAATATTTTTGGCAATGGCCGAGTTGATGGCATCAAACATGACTGCGGCAGGGTCGCCGCTGGTCTGTGCAACGACGTGTACATTGTTGCGTTCGCCCCAGACCTGTAGCTGCTCGCGTGCCGCAGCCCTGAAAGTATCGCCAGCTGCAATCAGTACGCTTTTGCCTTGTGACTGGAAGTGTTTTGCCAGTTTGCCGATGGTAGTGGTTTTACCGGCACCATTTACGCCCGCCAGCATGATGATGAAAGGTTTGTGTGTGGATGTGTCCAGCGGTTTTTGCAAAGGCAATAGCAAGTCAGACAGCGCCTCTTTCAACGCTGTTTTGAGCTGCGCGGTATCATCCAGACTTTGGCGTTTTACACGGTTCTTGATGTCGTCGAGCAGAAATTCTGTAGCGCTGATGCCAACGTCCGAGGTCAGCAGAATGCTTTCCAGTTCTTCGTAAACTTCAGCGTCGATTTTGCCGCCGCCGAAAATTCCTGCCAGCTGATTGCCGAGCTGGTTGCGTGTTTTGGCCAGCCCCTGTTTCAGGCGCTCAGTCCAGCTTTTGCCGGCATCTGCTCCGCTAACAGCTTCAGCTGGCTTGAGTTTATTCTCTTCTGCACCAGCTTCTGGTTTGTCTTTTTTGAAAAAATTGAACATAGAAATTCAGCTAATTAAGTTACGCTATTCTAGCTTAATTCTGGAATGCAGAAAGGATCAGTTGCAGCTTAGTTGTGCTTGTTATCTGTTTTACCAAAGCTTTCAAGTAATTCATATAAGCCCATGCCTGTAACCATGGCAATCACAAAAATAATGCCTTTATCGCTGCCTGCGTCCAGTAAAACAAATGCGGGTGCCGGGCATATTCCAGCAAGCTCCCAGCCAATACCAAACGTCATGCTGCCTAGCACCAGATATTTGTCGATGACGCGATTGGCCGGTAGCTGGATTGAGAAACCCAGATAACTCCGGTTGCGTCTTTTTGCGATCGCGAACGTAATCAGGACAATCCCGAATATCAGGCCTGAAAGTAATGAAAAGGTCAGGGCGGCAGTGTTGCTGATATGGTTTTTCATTGCATTATGCTCCCAGCATATGGCGTACAGCATAAACGGTTAGCACCCCGGTAGCCATGAAAGCCAGCGTTGCGATGATGGAACCCGGTGATAAGCGTGAGATGCCTCACACGCCGTGGCCACTGGTGCAGCCGGAACCATAGCGCGTGCCAATGCCGACAATCAGTCCGGTAGCCGCAAGCAATGTGTTGCTTGCATCGATAAGCAGCGGTAAAAGTTTACGTGACAGTGTCATTCAGGAGGCTTTCTTGATCTTAAATAATTAAAAAACTTGCTGCACTCTATCGAGTTGCATTAATTCCTAAAAATACTTAACAAATATATTTATATGAATTTATGGAATAAAAGATTTTGATGCCGAGAATTGATAGGCGTGACATCGGGATGAACTAACAAAGTGTTATCCTTGTCACAAATGGCAGTCAGGTTTTAACTTAAAGATAAAATATTGGCAATGTGTATTGTCGATGCCATTCAATCATGTTTTTTCAAATAAAGTACTTATAAATCAATAGGTAATATAAAAATAAAAGGAGATTGGTACTGTGCGTACAAAAAGCTTTTTGATTCTTTTGCTGATGATGCCGCTCACGGCATTTGCTACGGCATCCATACAGGAATTTAAACTGGATAACGGTTTGAAACTGATTGTGCAGGAGGATCATCGCTCACCGGTCGTTGTGTCTCAGGTCTGGTACCGGGCGGGCAGCCTGGATGAAGTGAATGGAAAAACCGGCGTTGCCCATGTACTGGAACACATGATGTTCAAAGGCACCAAGCAGGTGAAAGCCGGGCAGTTTTCACGACTGATTGCCGCTGCCGGCGGTAAGGAGAACGCATTTACCAGCACTGACTACACCTGTTACTTTCAGCAGCTTGAAAAATCACACCTGCCGTTGTCGTTCAAGCTGGAGGCAGACCGTATGGCTAACTTGCAGCTGACAGATGAAGAGTTTGCCAAAGAAATTAAAGTGGTCATGGAAGAGCGGCGCTGGCGCACTGACGATAAGCCGCAGTCAAAAGTGAACGAAGCGTTTCAAGGTACGGTTTACCGTGCGCATCCATATTCGCGGCCCGTGATTGGCTTCATGAATGATCTTGAAAACATGACGGCTGCTGATGCGCGTGAGTGGTACAACAACTGGTATGCACCGAATAATGCGACCCTGGTAGTGGTTGGTGACGTGAAAGCTGATGAGGTTTATCAACTGGCCAAGCAGCATTTCGGCAAATTAAAGCCGAAAGTTCTGCCAGTGCGTAAGCCACAGGTGGAACCGGAGCAGATCGGTGAGCGGCGCATCATCGTAAAAGCACCGGCTAAATTACCTTATCTGCTGATGGGTTACCATGTGCCTGCACTTAATAATCCGGAAACCGATTGGGAGCCGTATGCACTGGAAGTACTCGCTGGCGTGTTAAGCGGCAACCCGGCAGCACGTTTGAATCAGCGCCTGGTTCGTGAAACCCAACTGGCGATTGATGCCAGTGCAGGGTATGACCTGATGTCGCGAGGCCGTCAAAGCGTATTTGCAATGGATGCAACGCCGAGTGATGGCAAGACTGTGGCTGATCTTGAAGCTGCGTTGCTACAGCAGATCGAGATTATCAAAGAATCCGGCGTTACCGCTGAAGAGTTGGAACGTGTGAAAGCAGGTGTAATCGCTGCTGATGTGTATAAACGTGATTCAATGTTCTATCAGGGAATGCAGATAGGTACCGTGGAAACGATTGGTTTCCCGTGGAAAATTCTTGAGGATTATCCTAACAGGCTACGTGCGGTAACACCGGAGCAGGTACAGGCTGTTGCCAGGAAATATCTGCTTAAAGATAACCTGACGATCGCAACGCTTGACCCGCAGCCGATTGACCCGAATGCAAAACCACAGGGTAAGCCGCACGTACATTAAGCGACTTTACATTCTATAAAACAGGAACCTCTAAATTTTATTAGGGTAAAAATAATGCGTATGCAACACATAAGAACAACATTAACCGCAGGACTGGCAGTATTGACTGTCGCTTTTCTGGCATTTGGCAGCGTTGCCCAGGCCGGCGTTAAAATCCAGCAATGGCAGACCGCATCAGGGTCTGAAGTGTATTTCGTGGAGAATCACGATTTGCCGATAGTCGACATCAGTATTAACTTTGCTGCGGGTGCAGCACGCGATACGGCTCAGAAATCAGGCGTGGCAGGTGTTACGCGATACCTGATGACACTGGGTGCGGCCGGGATGTCAGATGAAAAGATTGCCAACAAAATGGCTGATGTGGGCGCTATTCTGGGTGGGGACTTCGATGCGGACCGTGCCGGGTTTAAGTTGCGAACATTGAGCAGTGCGCGCGAAAAAACGCAGGCATTGGAGGTTTTTACCAAAATCCTGCAACAGCCGGATTTTCCTGAAGAGGTTCTGGCACGTGAAAAAGCGCGCATCATTTCAGGCTTGCAGGAATCAGCAACGCAACCGGAAAGCATCTCCAGCAAGGAGTTTATGAAGGCGCTGTATGGAGCACACCCGTATAGCCTGGATGAGTCTGGTGAAGTGGATACGGTCGCGAAAATCACGCGTGATGATTTGCAAGACTTCTATCAACAATACTACGCAGCGAAAGGCGCAGTAGTCGCGATTATCGGTGACTTAACACGCGAGCAGGCAAGTGCCATTGCCGAGAGCATTACCGTTGGCTTGCCTAAATCTGCTGCCATCAGCCCAATTCCTGCCGTGACGCTGCCAACGCAAGCGTTAGAAAAGCGCATTGCACATCCCGCTTCACAATCTCATATCCTGCTCGGTTATCCAGGCGTCAAACGCGGTGATCCTGACTTGTTCCCGCTCTATGTGGGTAATTATGTTTTAGGAGGCGGCGGTTTTGTGTCACGCCTGACTGAAGAAGTACGCGAAAAGCGCGGCCTGGTGTATAGCGTTTACAGCTACTTTATGCCGATGGCAGAGCCCGGGCCGTTCCAGATTGGCTTGCAAACCAAGAAAGACCAGGCAGAGGATGCGCTTAAGCTAGTTAAGGAAACGCTGGGTAGTTTCATTAAGAATGGCATCACCGAGGCTGAGCTGAAAGCAGCTAAAGCCAATATTATCGGTGGGTTTCCGATGCGTATTGATAGCAATAGCAAGATTCTGGATTACCTGGCAATGATTGGTTTTTACAAGCTGCCTTTGAATTATCTGGATGAGTACAACAGCAATGTTGAAAAAGTCACGGTGGCGCAGATCAAGGATGCATTCAGCCGTCGCCTGAAACCGGAAAATTTTGTAACCATTATTGTTGGCGACCCGAATGCCAAATAGTATTCAGCGCTGTATTAAATTAGTATTGCAGTGAGCGGGGCGGCATGGCAATCTACATGCTTTATTGAACCTGAACGAGATAACAGATTGCCGCGCAATACAGTAAGTAACAAAAAACAGAATATAGTTCGTATCAATGCAGGAGAGTGGCGCAGCCGCCTGCTTAAATTTCCGGATGCTGAAGGCTTACGCCCGACACCGGAGCGTGTGCGCCAGACCGTATTCAACTGGCTTGGGCAGGATTTAACCGGATTGCACTGCCTGGATCTCTTTGCGGGCAGCGGCGTGATGGGGTTTGAAGCGCTGTCGCGTAATGCTAAATCGGTTGTGCTGGTAGAGAAAACGCCGGCAGTATATCAAGCGATTCTTGATAACAAATCGGCACTTAAAGCGGATGCCGCACGTACTTTCAATACGGATGCTTTAAGTTTTTTAAGCCAGAGCAGGCAACTGTTTGATGTAGTTTTTCTTGATCCGCCTTACAATCAGGGTTGGCTGGCGAAAGTTCTTCCCTTGCTGCCGGCGCATTTGAATCCTGATGGTTTTGTCTACGCCGAGGCGGAGTATGCCATTCAGCCGGATGAGATCTGGCAAGTCATCAAACAAAGCAAAGCAGGTAATGTTTTTTATCATCTGTTAAAATTGCACGAGAATTGAGACTGAGAACATGACCGAAGCTAAAAAACGCATCGCTGTTTACCCCGGCACTTTCGACCCTATCACGCTTGGTCACGAAGACCTTGTGCGCCGCGCCGCTCACCTGTTTGATGAGGTGATCGTTGCGGTTGCCGGCAGCACCAATAAAGCGACCTTGTTCAGCCTGAATGAGCGAGTGCAGCTTGCACAGCAGGTTTTTGGCAGTTATGACAATGTGAAAGTGGTCGGTTTTGGCGGTTTGCTGATGCAGTTTGTGCAAGAACAGCAAGCGCAGATCGTGATTCGCGGCTTGCGAGCAGCTTCGGATTTTGAATATGAATTCCAGCTGGCGGGTATGAACCGTAAACTTTATCCCAAGCTTGAAACGATGTTTTTAACCCCTTCTGACGAGTATATGTTTGTGTCGTCAAGTTTAGTCCGCGAAGTGGCAAAGCTCGGCGGTGAAGTTGACCAGTTTGTGTCGAAAATAGTTGAAAGTGCGATTAAACACAAATTAAAAGCGTGATTTTTCGTTTCAGAAATTCGTTTAAGTAAGATGAAGTGCAAGTAACACTGCAGCGAGCGACAAAAGCATATCGCATGTACAGATGGAAGTAAGCGAGGGTGCTGCGCAGCAATTCGCTTATGAAATGGATTTATAAAGGAAAAATATGGCATTAATGATTACCGATGAATGCATCAACTGCGACGTCTGCGAGCCAGCCTGTCCGAATGAGGCGATATTTCAGGGTGAGGAAATTTACGAAATCGATCCCGATAAATGTACTGAATGTGTCGGCCACTACGATAAACCGCAATGCCAGCAGGTATGCCCGATCGATTGTATCCCGTTTAACCCGGAAGTCGTTGAAACCAAAGATCAGCTGATGGAAAAGTACTATCGCTTAACTTCCGTGCAATAAATCAAACTTAAGGAAAATCAACATGCGTATGCTACATACTATGCTCCGTGTAGGAAATCTGGAGCGCTCGATTAAATTTTATACTGAAGTACTGGGCATGAAGGTGCTGCGCCAGCATGATTATCCGGATGGTAAATTTACTCTGGCGTTCGTTGGTTATGGCGCAGAGAGCGATCATACTGTGCTGGAGCTAACCTATAACTACGGCGTTGAAAGTTACGAGATGGGTAAAGCCTATGGCCATATCGCCATTGAAGTGGATGATGCATATCAGGCCTGTGATGCTGTACGCAATGCCGGTGGCAAGGTAATACGCGAGGCTGGACCGATGATGCATGGCACGACGGTGATTGCATTTGTCGAAGACCCGGACGGTTATAAAGTTGAATTCATTCAAGCAGGAACATATTAAACAGACGTTATTCCCGCCTGTGGCGGAATGACGAAAATGGAATAATGAATGGATATGGGGTGGATTTTATACCTGCTGGAATGCAAGAACGGTGCTTTCTATGCGGGCATTACCAATAATCTTGAGCAGCGTTATGCGGCGCATATTTCCGGTAAAGGCGCGCGTTATACACGTGCCAATCCACCTTTAAGAATCCTCGCTTCAAAGCAATATGCGGATCGTTCTGCAGCCAGTGTTGCAGAGGCGCAGTTAAAGCGGCTGCCCCGGCAAAAAAAGCTACATTTTTTTGATGACCGAACGTTTGAAAATAAATCATGAATAGCGCGGCTTTGTTGACTGCTGTGAATCTGGCTCTGGATGGCGATTGGGATGGTTCACACCGGATTGCTCAGGATTACAGTGATGCGTCAGCGAACTGGCTGCACGCCGTATTGCATAAAATTGAAGGCGATGTGTGGAACAGCCGGTATTGGTACGCGCGTACCGCTGGCAGGACTTATGAGGATTTTGCTGATGCCAGGGAAGAGCTGGTGCAGATCCAGAAGTCATTAAGCTGATAACAGGCTGCGTGCATACAGCCCGTTATCAGGCGCATTTAATTAATCGAGAATAATGTCTTTCTCTTGTTCTGCATTCACGGGACTGCCGTATTTCTTGACGACCCAAAGATAGACCGAAGGCAGTACCAGCAGCGTGAGCAGGGTAGCGCTGATTAACCCGCCAATCACGACAACGGCCAACGGCCTTTGTGTTTCGGCGCCAATATTGTGTGAAAGCGCCATCGGCAGCAAGCCGAACATTGCGAGCAGCCCCGTCATTAATACGGTACGCAAGCGTGACATTGAGCCTTCATGCACCGCTTCTTCAGGCGTTTTGCCTTCTGCAATCAGTTGGTCGAATACCGACACCATCACTACGCCGTTGAGTACCGCCTGCCCGAACAGGGCAATGAAGCCAATCGCGGCGGAAACCGATAAAGGAATCCCCGTGAGGAAAAGCGCGACAATGCCGCCGATCAATGCGAACGGAATGTTGGCAACAATCAGCAAAGCATTCTTGAATGAGCCGAAAGCATCGAACAGCAGCACGAAAATCAGCAGGATAGACAGTGGCACAACCACTGCAAGCCTTGCCATCGCACGCTGCTGGTTTTCAAACTCGCCAGACCAGGTGACCGAGGTATTATTGGGGATGGTGACGTTCGCTGTGACTTTCTTCTGCATGTCGCTCACTACGCTGCCCATGTCACGATCCTGAATGAAGATGCCGATTGAAACCACGCGCTGGCCATTTTCACGCGCGATGTTCATGGCTCCCATGGATTGTTTGAAGCGCGCAAGCTCATGCAGTGGAATCTGCGCACCATTCGGGGTTGCAATCAGCAGGTCATCAAGTTTACTGAGTGAACGGTGTGTTTCGTCCAGACGCACCACTACAGAGAAGTGGCGTTCACCCTCCCACAGTTCTGTAGTTGCCTTACCTGCCAAAGCCGTTTCAATGGCATCCTGAATGTCGGCAATATTAATGCCGTAGCGCGCCGCCGCATCGCGGTCAATATCAATAATCTGCTGCGGCAGATCACCGTCACGGTCTATATAAGCACGTGAAACGCCTTGAACGTTATGGATCTGATTCACGATAGATTTGGCGGTTTTTCGCAATACGGACAGATCATCGCCATGTACCTTGATAACGATTTGTCCGTCGATCTGAGAAATGCTTTCAAGTACGTTGTCGCGGATAGGTTGTGAAAACGTTGCATCTACACCGGGTAAAGTAGAAACCGCCTTGTCCATTTCATCAATGATCTGGGCTTTTTTGTGGTTCTTGCGCCAGGTTTCTTCAGGTGCCAGTTCTATGAAAAACTCCCCGCCATTGAATATCTTCGGGTCAGAACCGTCATCCGGCCTGCCGACTTTTGAAATCACGCTTTTCACTTCAGGTACGGTGTGCAGGGCTGAGCGGATGCGATGAGCTGCCAGCAGTGCTTCTGATTGCGATATTGATGGCGGCAATGTCACATTCACCCAGATGGTGCCTTCATCAAGTTCCGGCAAGAACTCCGTACCGACTTTGGTCCCCAGCCCGAGCGCGGCAACTAGCAGAATGAGTGCAATGCCCAGTATTTTTTTAGGCCGTGCCACTGCCCATTTAAATGCAGGCTCATAAATATGTTTGAACCAGGTGAGCAGGCGATTATCGTGATGCGGAATGCGGTCACGCAGCAGCCACAGGCACAATAGAGGCACCAGTGTCAGTGACAGCATCAATGAGCCCACCAGCGCTGAAGTGACCGAGAATGCCATCGGCGAGAATATGCGGCCTTCAGCGCGTTGCAGCGTAAAGATAGGAATATGTGCCGCAATAATTACCAGCATTGAGAACAAGGTAGGGCGGCCGACTTCAGTCACTGCTTTATAGATGACTTTTCTGCGTTCGCTGAAGTTTTTCTGGGCTTCGTCACTCATGCTTCCCAACCGCAGGAATACGTTTTCCACCACGATTACCGCGCCATCGACAATGATGCCGAAGTCCATTGCGCCCAGTGATAGCAGGTTTGCCGGCAAATGCAGGAAAGTGAGGCCGATGAATGTAGATAATACGGCCAGTGGAATAATGCAGGCCACAATCAGTGCAGCCCGCAGATTGCCCAGGAATAGAAGCAGCACAAAAGTCACCAGCAGCGCACCTTCAATCAGATTGCCGAATACGGTGTGCAGTGTTCTATCAATCAGCCATGACCGGTCGTAATAAGGCCTCAATTGCACACCCGGCGGCAGGCCATGATCATTCAACTCGCTGATGGTTTGTTTGATGCCTTTGAGTAGCTCGGAGGGGTTTTCACCTTTGCGCATCAAAACCAGGCCATTGACGATGTCATCGGTGTCATCCTGACCAACCAGGCCTTGTACCGGCGCGCTGGCTTCTTTTACAGTCGCGATGTCACGCACCAGTATCGGTACGCCTTTGCCATTATCGCCGACAACTACACGGTCAATATCAGCCGAGGTTGTAAATGTGCCTAAAGAACGTACCAGAAACTGCTGGCGACCCTGAGGAATCGCACCGCCACCGGCATTGGCATTGGCACGGGTGAGTGCAGAGAATAGCTGTGCCAGCGTGATCCTGGCATCACGCATTTTTGCTAGGTCAGGGTTGACTTCATACTGTTTGAGCGCACCGCCCATGGATACGACATTGGCAACACCCGGTACTTTTTTCAGTGCTTTTTCAACCACCCATTCTTCAATCTCACGTAGCTGGCGTGAATTGAGGTGGTCACCCTGCACGCGGTAACGGTATATTTCGCCGATTGAAGTTGCTAGCGGTGCAACATCAGGCTCGACGCCTTCCGGCAGGTCAATGCCGCGCAGGCGCTCGAACACCTGCTGGCGAGCTTCTTTATCGCTTGGTTTGTCATTGAAGGTGATCATCATATATGACAGGCCGAATTGCGTATGCGTGAACATGCGCACCATATTAGGCATGCCGGACATGGCAACCTCAATCGGAATCGTGACCTGTTTTTCCACTTCTTCAGCCGCACGTCCTGAATACTGAGCAACAATATTGACTTGTGTGTCGGAAACGTCGGGGAATGCCTCAATCGGCAGATTGATGAAGGCAATCACGCCACCTAACACAAAAAGTACCAGGCCAAGCACCACAAACACTGGTTGGGTCAGTGCGAATTTAACAATGCGGTTAATCATGATTCGTACCCTTAATTCGCTGATGCACTGTCAAGGCCGGCCGCATTTTTATGCCCGGTTTCCGGTGCCTGCTGAACTACTTGGGGCGTACGGTTTTCTTCTATCATTTTTTCCAGATAGAGTGCGCCATCCACGACAACCTGATCACCTCTATGCAGGTCTTCCGTGATGGATACCCATGCATCGCTGGTCGCTACCGGTGTAATCGCTTTACGGATAAATATGCCATCGGCAGTTTTAACAAACACCATTTTTGAAGCGTCTTTCAGGAATACGGCTTTTACCGGTATGTCCATGGTTTCTTTCGCGGTATCGTCGAATTCCGCAGTAACATACATTTCTGATTTTAATTTCAATGCGCTGTTACGAACTTTTGCACGTGCTTTCAGGGTGTGGCTTGCCGGGTCAAGTGCATCTTCAATAAAGTCGATTTCACCTTCAAATGATTCATTTGGCCAGGCATTGGAGTGAAGCTTTACTTTCATGCCTTGGTGTAAAACGCCTATCGCCTGCTCCGGCGCATCTATCCAGCACCACAGGTAACCGGGGTCACTTACGATGAATAATGGCTGACTTGCCGTATCCGGACGCCATTCCATCCCGGGGTTCGTATTACGCGCCACCACGATGCCGTTAATCGGGCTTTTGATCGTGAAACGCTGGTCAACGTTATTGCTTGCACCTAAGGATTTAAGCCTGATTTCTGCGCGCTGGGCTTCTGCTTTTATACGGCTTAAATCAGATTGCGCCTGTTCCAGGTCTTTTCCGGCAATGATGCCTGCCGATGCCAAATCCTTATTGCGGGCAAGGTTGCGCTCAGCCTGTATCAGGTCTGATTTTGCACGCTCTACATCAGCCTGCGCTGCACCCAGGTCCGGAGAGCTTAAATGTGCCAGCGCCTGATTGGCTTTGACTGATGCGCCAACCTGGGCCATAACATCTGTCAGGTGTCCTGCTACTGGTGATGTGATGCGTGCAGTGTGATCTTCATCCCAGGCCAGCCGTGCCGGCAGGCTCAATGCGTTCTCTTTGGATGAAACGACAGCCGCTGTGATCACGCGCTGTTTTAATTGTGAGTTCTGTGCAAATTTGACAGAGTTTTCAGAAATGACCGGGGTGTCGGCAGGTATCGGCTCTGCTACCGGCGTTTTGTCGCAGGCAGTTAATGCCGATGCAAGTGCGGCAGCAATCAGGCTGTGCGTGATATAGTGTTTTGCAGATATATTGGAAGTCATCATATTCACTTGAATAAAAGTGTTAATTGGCGGTATTAAAAGAAATGGATTGGTTGCGGGTCAGCACTGCACGCGCAAGGCTGGCACGTGCATTTAAGGTATCTAATCGCGTCTGGCGCAGCATGCGTCTTGCATCCAGTAATTCCAGCAAGCTAAGCGCACCTTTTTTATATCCCTGCTCAACGGTGTTGGCCACCTCTTCTGCACGCGGAAGCTGCTCTTTCTGCAGAATATCCAGATTAGTCTCGGCACTATTGACATCGGCATTGATGCGATCCCATTCAGATCTAACGTTAGCCTCTGTGTGAGCCAGCGCTTCTCTGGCTGCCTCATAGTCACTATTGGCACGCGCTATCTCGCCTTCATAGCTGTGGTTGATTGTTAATGGGAGTCCGAGCGTAAAACTTATGGTGTCGCCGGTGCCATTGGTATTGCTATTGCTGGTCGGCCAGTGGTCGTATTGCACTCCTGCGGTAATGTCTGACTTACGCAGCGCCTGTGCCAGATCCTGCTGGCTGGCTGCACTTTCTACACGCAGTTTTGCGGCTTTAATGTCAGCGCGGTTCGATAAATCAAAGTTGCCGGCATCCAGTGGTGCGATATCTAAAATTGCAGTATCGACCTTGAGTGAATATGCTTTTGTTTCCCAGGCTAATAACTTAGCAAGCGCAATCTGTGCCGATTTTTCTTCGGTCTGCGCCTGTCGCAATTCAATTCGTGCACGATTGGCGTCAATCTTTTGTCTTTGTATGTCGATTGGCGGCAAGTCGCCTTTCTCGCTGCGGATGCTGTTGGCTTGCAAGGTTGCTTCATATAAGGCAACAACCTCTGAAAGCAGGCTGATGCGTTCGTCCACAGTCGCTAAATCAACCATTGACTTTAGCAGCGCGATACTCTGCTGGCGCTCAACATCTAACACATCTTCATTGGCTGCCGCTATCTGGCTTTGAGCGGTCTTTTTACGCAGATCACGTTTGTTGCCGCGTTCAATCAGCTGTTCGTAGCGTATCGAGTTGTCAATCGTTTTGTCGAAATAAGAACCTGATCCAACGCCGAGTTTTGGGCTGATGCTGCCTATGCCTATGGTCAGGTTCGGGTTCTGCAACTGTCCGGCAATGGCCAGGTTCGCTTCGTTTGCAATAATGCCGCGTTTGCTGTCAACGATATCAAGGTTGCATTGCAGCAGGCGATTTAAAGCCACTTTTTCAGTGAGTAATGGCGGCGGTGCTTCGTTGTCGCATGGCGTCGCTATGGAAAAAGTAGAAAAAAGTATCAAGCAACTGCCGGCAAAAGCTGCTGCAATTTTGTTTAATGGTAATCTGGCAGTGTCTGGGCGTTGATGGTGTAAAGGCGTATCAATAAGCATTTTCTATTTCTTCAAGGTTCGATCTTTCGGAACTACTTTATATAGAAAATTGCTTACAACAACCTTACAGGAGTATTTGCACAAGTCTTATTTGATTGATGAGCAGATACTTAAGGTAATAAAAAAGCCCGCTATGCGGGCTTTTTTATTACGGGGGTATTTAGCCAAAGAAATCTTTTGCTTTATCTACCCAACTTTTGTTTTTAGGACTATGTTTACCTGCATCAGCCTGTGTGCTTTCTTCAAACTCGCGCAGTAGCTCTTTCTGGCGCGTTGTCAGTTTTACCGGGGTTTCCACGACTACATGCACCATCAGGTCACCATGCTCACTGGAACGTAGCGGTTTGATGCCTTTGCTACGCAACCGGAACACTGCGCCAGTCTGAGTTTCGGCCGGGATTTTCATCTTGGCAGAACCGTCCAGTGTCGGCACTTCAATTTCGCCGCCCAAGGCAGCCGTGCTGAAACTGATCGGCATTTCGCAGTGCAGGTTACCGCCGTCGCGCTGGAATATCTGATGTTGTTTTAAATGCACGACAACATACAGGTCGCCGGTTGGACCGCCGTTTACACCAGCTTCACCCTCACCGCTGAGCCTGATTCTATCGCCTTCATCCACACCTGCCGGAATTTTGACTGATAGCGTCTTGTTCTGTTTGGTACGGCCTGCGCCATGGCAGCTAGGGCATTTATCTTCATCTTTGATCATCTGTCCGGCGCCATGGCATTTTGGACAGGTCTGCTGCACAGAGAAAAATCCTTGCTGCATACGCACCTGACCATGACCGCCGCAAGTGGTGCAGGTGACAGGTGATTTACCTGACTTTGCACCTGTGCCGTTGCAGGGGTCGCACTTGGCCTGCACTGGAATGCGTATCTTGGTTTCAGTGCCTTTTGCAGCATCTTCCAGTGAAATTTCCATGTTGTAGCGCAAGTCAGCGCCGCGGTATACATTGCTGCGCTGGCCACGAGCGCCGCCACCGAAAATATCGCCAAAGATATCGCCGAATGCATCGCTGAAATTGGCACCGCCAAAGCCTGCTCCGCCACCGCCCATGCTTGGGTCTACGCCGGCGTGCCCATATTGGTCATATGCTGCACGTTTCTGGCTGTCTGACAGCATCTCGTAAGCTTCTTTAGCTTCTTTGAACTGCTCTTCTGCTTTCGGGTTATCGGGGTTGCGGTCAGGGTGATACTTCATCGCAAGTTTGCGATAAGCTTTTTTAATTTCCTCTTCTGAGGCATCCTTATTAACGCCAAGGATTTCGTAGTAATCTTTTTTGCTTGTTGCCATATATTTTAAGTGAAACGTGAAAAGTGAAATGTGAAACGAAATAGACGAAACGTGTCAGGACTGTAACTTGCTTTTGAGTGATTTAGCCATTGCTAAAACCAATGCTGTCGTTTCGTCTAATGTCGTTTGTATATTGCTTATGTCTGCACTATAACCCAATCGATAAGTAAGTTCTAACTGGGTATCAAGTTCAGATAGCGAGCCTGTGGCAATGCTGAGAAAGTGAATGAGTTCTTTGGTGCTGTTGCGCGCGGCACCCTCTGCGATGTTAGAGGGCACGAACACTGCCGCGCGGCGCATTTGAGAACTCAGCCCAAATGATTCATCTTTGGGGAACCTGGACGTGAGTGCGTAGATATCTTCAGTTAAGCGCATGGCAGCTTGCCAAGCTCTTAAGTCTTTATGATTACGCCGCTGCACGCCAGTATTATCTTTTCACGTTTCTCATTTCACATTTCACAAGTTTAATCTTTCTTCACTTCTTCAAACTCTGCATCTACTACATCGCCATCCACAGTTTTCTCACCTTGAGGCTGTGCGCTCTCGGTGTTGGCTTCAGCTTGCTGGGCAGCATAGACTTTTTCGCCCAGTTTCTGTGAAGCTGTAGTCAAGGCCTCTGTTTTGGCTTCAATCGTTGCTTTGTCGTCAGATTTCAGCGCTTCTTCAACATCTTTGATCGCAGCTTCAATCGCTTCTTTTTCAGCAGCATCCAGCTTGTCGCCGTGCTCGGTCAGTGATTTTTTCACTGAATGCACCATGCCGTCAGCTGCGTTGCGCGCGTCTACCAGTTCGCGTAACTTGCGGTCTTCATCGGCGTATTTGATCGCATCTTCTTCCATCTTCTTGATTTCTTCTTCTGACAGACCAGAGTTTGCCTTGATGGTGATCTTGTTCTCTTTGCCGGTAGCCTTGTCTTTTGCAGATACATGCAAGATACCGTTGGCATCGATGTCAAAAGTCACTTCAATCTGTGGCATGCCGCGCGGTGCCGGCGGAATATCGCTCAGGTTGAACTGGCCAAGTGATTTGTTGGCAGAAGCCATTTCACGTTCGCCTTGCAGTACTTGAATTGTCACTGCATTCTGGTTGTCTTCAGCAGTTGAAAACACTTGCGATGCCTTGGTCGGGATCGTGGTGTTTTTCTTGATGAGTTTAGTCATCACGCCACCCAGTGTTTCAATACCCAGTGACAATGGTGTCACGTCGAGCAGCAGCACGTCTTTTACGTCGCCTTGTAACACGCCGCCTTGAATTGCCGCACCAACAGCAACGGCTTCATCAGGGTTTACATCTTTACGCGGCTCTTTACCGAAGATATCTTTTACTTTTTCCTGCACTTTCGGCATGCGGCTTTGACCACCCACCAGAATTACGTCGGTAATGTCAGATGCTGAAAGTTTTGCATCTGCCAGTGCGGTACGGCAAGGGGCAATGGTGCGTTCGATCAGGTCGTCTACCAGTGACTCTAATTTAGCGCGTGTAATTTTTACCACCAAGTGTTTTGGACCTGTTGCATCTGCAGTGATGTATGGCAGATTCACTTCAGTTTGCTGGGCACCTGATAATTCGATTTTCGCTTTTTCTGCGGCTTCTTTCAGACGTTGTTTTGCCAACAAGTCATTGCGCAAGTCCAGGCCGTTTTCTTTCTTGAATTCATCAGCCAGAAAGTCGATCAGACGGTTGTCGAAGTCTTCACCGCCGAGGAATGTGTCACCGTTGGTGCTCAACACCTCGAACTGGTGTTCGCCGTCGATGCTTGAAATTTCGATGATGGAAACGTCGAATGTGCCGCCGCCCAGGTCATATACGGCAATCTTGCGATCGCCTTCTTGTTTATCCAAGCCGAAAGCCAATGCTGCTGCTGTAGGTTCATTGATAATACGTTTAACTTCCAGGCCTGCGATACGGCCCGCATCTTTAGTGGCTTGGCGCTGGCTGTCGTTAAAGTAAGCCGGTACTGTAATCACCGCTTCTGTTACTTCTTCGCCCAGATAGTCTTCTGCGGTTTTTTTCATTTTGCGTAAAACTTCTGCAGAGATTTGTGGTGGCGCCATTTTTTGGCCGCGCACTTCCACCCATGCATCGCCGTTGTCAGCTTTAGCAATAGTGTATGGCATCAGGTTGATGTCTTTTTGTACTTCTTTTTCTTCAAAACGGCGGCCGATTAAACGTTTAACCGCGTAAAGCGTATTCTTAGGGTTGGTCACTGCCTGGCGTTTTGCCGGCGCGCCAGACAAGATTTCGCCATCTTCCTGATATGCGATGATAGAAGGTGTAGTACGTGCGCCTTCCGCGTTCTCGATCACACGCGGTTTGCCGCCCTCCATGACAGCAACGCAAGAGTTTGTTGTACCTAAGTCAATACCGATAATTTTACCCATGTTTCAATTTCCTTATATATATCTAATTTTTTACCGCCGATAAATGCAGATAAACATATTGATTTGTCTGTACTCTGTTCCGGGGTTGTAATTCTTAACCTTGTTACCTAAATGGGGATGGCTTTTTTAAATTCAAGAGCCTGCTTTTATTCTCTGATAGCCGCGATTATTTGCGTTTATCAGCGGCTTGAAATTATTTAGCCACCATGACCAATGCCGGGCGCAGCACCCGCTCGTTCAGGGTATAGCCTTTTTGCAATACATTAATCACCGTATTCGGCTCGCCGCTGTTTTCCAGCATCGAAATCGCCTGGTGTTTGTTGGGGTCGAATTTCTCGCCTGCCGGGTTGATTTCAGCAATGTTGAATTTATCAAACACATTTGTTAACTGTTTTGCGGTAAGTTCAACGCCTTCTTTGTAGCTTTTTACATCTGTTGCTTCAATCAGCAGCGCCGCATCCAGACTGTCTTTAACCGCGAGCAGTTCATTCGAGAATTTTTCCAGTGCAAATTTACGTGCCTTGTCGATGTCATCCATCGCGCGGCGGCGAATATTCTCGCCTTCTGCCTTTGTGTAAAGAACACTTGCCTTTGCTTCTTCCAGCGCGGCTTCAAGTTCGGCGATTCTGGCTTCTGGTGTGACTACCGCATCTTGTTCTGGAGTCATATCCTGAGTTGCCTGTTCTGCCTGCTGGTTTTCTTGATCTTGCTGCATAACTATCCTTTGATTTTTCTAGTAGGTTAGGTCATTTAAATTCGGGATGAACGATAGGTGAGGGTGAGGCCGCGATTTTTCAATAGCAGCAATGGAAAAAGTTTTAAAAACGGTAAATTTATGTATCGCGACCGGGTGCAGGTCTAGCGGCGGGATTGCTCCCACGCCCAGGCATGCTGAATGATCTGATTCAGATCAGTGTATTCAGGCTGCCATCCCAATACCTTTTTAGCCAGCGAGGCATCGGCAACAAGGCTGGCAGGGTCACCTGGCCGCCTTGGGGCGTAGGTCAGCGGAACTTCTCTGCCTGTGACTTGCGCAGCTGTATGAATCACCTGGTTAACGCTGTAACCGTGGTTGCTGCCCAAATTGTAAATGCCGGATTCGCCGCCATTGTTCAGGTAATTAATCGCAAGTATGTGTGCACTCGCCAGATCATCAACGTGTATGTAATCGCGGATGCAGGTGCCGTCAGGCGTGTCGTAATCCTGGCCGAATAATTGCAGCGGTGGGCGCTTGCCGGATATCGCTTGCAGAGCCAGTGGAATCAGGTGCGTTTCCGGCTCGTGATTTTCGCCGATGCGAGCCTGCGGATCAGCGCCGGCTGCATTGAAATAACGCAGTGCGATATATTTCTGGCCATAAGCGCCGGCAAAGTCTGCCAGCATCTGCTCAACCATGAGCTTGCTGCGTCCGTAAGGGTTGAGTGGGCTGGTCGGGTGCTGCTCATTGATCGGTGTGTATAGAGGTTCACCGTACACTGCGGCGGTTGAAGAAAACACTAAAGGCCCCACTTTGTGGTCACGCATGGCTTCTAGTAATGTAAGTGTCGCTGCTGTATTCGCCCTATAGTATTTTGCAGGGTCTTTGACGGATTCGCTGACAACAATCTGTGATGCAAAGTGAAAAACACCATCGAATGAGCGGCTGCTGAATAGCGTATCCAGAAATTCGCGATCTTCAAAATCGTGAATGATCAGCTCTCCACCCAGTACAGCAGATGCCGAGCCTGCTGATAAATTATCAACGACGACTACGTGCTGTTGCTGTTCTGCAAGTGCTTTCACCAGATGCGATCCAATGTACCCAGCGCCGCCAATGACTAGAAATGTGGGTTTTTTCATGGATGATCTTTCTGTATAAAGCCTGACGCCAGCAGGAAAACATCATTCGCATCCGGAATCTGCGCTTTGCCGCCAATGTTGATTGCCAGGTTTTCAATGCCGGGGAGTACGCCGGTGAACTCCGGGTTGGTATCTGTGTAGATAGCGATGCTGGCTTTATTGAGTGCTGTAGACAGGTGCATCAATCCGGTGTCTACACCGATATTCAGTTTTGAGCCGGCTAAAATTCCGGCAAGTGCAGTTAATTGCAGTTTGGGCAATATCTGTGCATTGCTGCTTTGTGCCGCAATGTCATTTGCGCGATGTTCTTCATCAGGGTTTGACCAGGGCAATAACACTCGCAGATTAAATTGTTTGAGCTTTTCTGCCAGTGCTATCCAATGTGAAACCGGCCATAGTTTTGAGTCGCGGCTGGTGCCGTGCAGAAATACAACGTAATGGTCAGGTAGTTCGAGGTTGTTTTGCTGGCCGGATAAGTTGCCTAAGCCATAATCGGGGAGCGATTGCGGAATTGGGTATTGCAGAGCCGATGCTGCAAGTGCGCGGTTACGCTGTACGGCATGCTGGCTACGGGCTATCGGATATTTGTGGCGATAAAATAAACTGGCGAGCGGCTCACGCGCAGAATGGCAATCCATCCCGTGTATTTCGCCTTGTGCAAAGTGAGCCATGATTGCGCTTTTCAACAAGCCCTGCGTGTCGATGATCGCATCATAATGCGTATGCTTGAGATGGGTTTTCAGGTGGCCTATTTCACGCCAGGTGCTACAGCTGAATATGGACTTGCGCCAGCGTCTGACTGCAACAGGAATGATGTTTCGCACATGGGGATGCAGCCTCGGAATTTCGGAAAAACTTTCTTCAACCATCCAGTCAAATTGCGTTTCTGGATAATGCGTGAGAATGTCGGCAACGACAGGCAGATTATGGATGACGTCACCCATGGACGATGTTTTAACAAGCAATATTTGCAGCATAGGCTGCATTTTCGCATACAATTAGTTTTTTTTGGCTAGTTAGCATTCAGATTGAAATTCGCATTTATTATCTTCAAGTATTTTCCGTATGGCGGCATGCAACGCGATATGCTGCGCACTGCGAATGAGCTGCTTAAACGCGGGCATCAGGTCGAAATCTTCACCATGTCATGGGATGGCGATATTGCACCAGGGATCAAAGTGCATGTTTTACCCCAAACCGGCTTATTCAATTATTTTCGTTATCAAAAGTTTATTGATGCGGTGTTTGCACACATCAACAGCCAGCATTTTGATTATGTATTCGGCTACAACCGCATGGCAGGACTGGATGCGCACTTTGCGGCAGATCCGTGCTTTATTGAGCGCGCGCACAAGCAGCGCAGTTTTCTGTACCGATTATTACCCCGGACAAAGTGGTTTGAGAATTGTGAAAAAGCAATCTTTTCGCACGACAGTAAAACCGAAGTGCTGGCAGTTTCCCTGACCGAGAAAGAAAATTTCCAGAAATGGTACGGCACTCCAAGCGAGCGCTTCCATTATATTCCGCCGTTTTTATCGCCCCAGCGCTTTGTGTTGCAGGATAAGCAGGCCATGCGGACGTATCTGCGCAAAGCTTTTGGGTTTGCTGAAAATGATTTTGTCTATCTGCTGACAGGTTCCGGTTTTGCAATGAAAGGTCTGGATCGTGCCATCCTGGCTGTAGCCGCATTGCCGGAAAATCTGCGTGCCAATGTCAGGCTGGTAGCTGTCGGGCAGGATAACCCTAAAATTTTCACAAAAATGGCGAAAAAATTGGGGCTGGAGCAGCATGTCGTCATTTCAAAAGGGCGGCCGGATATTCCACACCTCATGCAAGGTGCCGATGTTTGTGTGCATCCGGCTTACCGTGAAAACACCGGCCTGGTGATATTGGAGGCGATGGCCTGTGGCGCGCCTATTCTGGTCACCGCGAGTTGCGGTTATGCACATCATGTGGCGGATGCCAACGCCGGTATTGTGAGCGAATTGCCGTTTAGTCAGGATAGATTCAACGAGCAGTTCTTAACCATGAGGCAGTCAGAGCAGAAAGCGCAGTGGTCTGCAAATGGTCTTAAATATGTGCAGGCAGTGGTGCAGGCGAATGATGGCAGTGCCGAGGCGGAGATATTGATTAACCTGGCACAAAGAAAACTGCAGTCATGATGTGCGAAAAAACGCTTGTTGTGCCTGATGCCATCAAACAGTCGCTTGGCAGTGGTGATGCGTTTGATGCGCTCATGCAACTGCAGGGTAAGGCGTTTCGAGATGTTAAAGGCCGTAAGACAATACAAGTGCAGCTTGTCGGCAAGAGTTACTTTCTCAAGCAGCATTTTGGCGTAGGCTGGCACGAGATATTTAAAAACCTGCTGTCTTTTAAAAAACCGATTCTGGGCGCGTTGACCGAAGTACAGGCGATAGAAAAACTGGATGCGCTGGGCATTGCCACAACACCGCTGGTGGCTTATGGGCAGCGGGGCGGTAATCCTGCGAATCTGCAGTCATTCGTGCTGACGCAGGATCTGGGGGATATTACTTCGCTTGAAGATTTATGTGCGGGCTGGAGGTTAATGCCGCCTGATGCCGGATTTAAGCGCCGGCTGATCATGCAGGTTGCAGCGATTGCAAAGAAGCTGCACGAAAATGGTGTAAACCACCGTGATTTTTATCTCTGTCACTTTTGTCTTGATAATACGGCGCTGCCGCTGATCAGGCTTTACCTGATAGACCTGCACCGTGTGCTGATACACACAGCGCCTTCGCTCAGTGCGAATGTAAAGGATATTGCTGCATTATATTTTTCCAGTATGGATATCGGCTTGACGCCGCGTGATTATTTGCGCTTTAAGCGGTATTACCGGAAGCAGGATGCGAATTTCTGGCTACAGGTTGAAACGCGCGCACAGAAACTTTATGCCAAATTTAATAGTGCAAAGTTCCAGGATCGGCTGGCTAAAGAAAAATCACTTATTCGGTAGCAGAGGGTTGCGGTTTCGCTTTGCGGCTCACTTTGTAGCGATGATAACTCCAGTAGTACTGTGACGGACATTGCTTGATTTGCGCTTCTATGGCCTGGTTAAGTAGCGCGGGTGTTGCAATGGCATGATCCTCCAGTTTTGAAAAGTGAATGGCAAAGCCGTTGCCATTCGCGAGCCTTTCACCGTATACCATGATGACTGTGGCGCCTGTTTTTTCGGCGAGTTTGCTGGCAAGCGACATGGTGTAGGCAGGCTTGCCGAAAAATGGCGCCCATTCCCCCTCTCCCGCAGCGGGATTCTGATCTGGCAGGATGCCGATCGCTTCATTATTTTTAAGCGCCTGTATGAGCAGGCGTACGCCTGCGGTGTTTGCAGGCGCAAGCTTGACTTTGCCTTTGGTGCGGCCGCTATCAATCAGCGGTGCGATCCATGATTTTTTTGGCGGGCGGAACAGTACCGTAATTGGATGGTAGTGCCCATAGTAAATAGAAGTGATTTCGAAGCACCCCAAGTGCGGCGTTAAGAAAATCAACCCCTTGCCGCGTGCAAGCGCTTCATCAACTAAATGCCAGTTGGGGGCGGATCGCACTTTGCCAAGCGCTTCTTGTTCTGACCATGCCCAGATGGCGAGTGTTTCCAGGATGGCCTTGCCTGTTTCCCGGATGTTTTCTTTGATCACCTGTTCAAATTCAGCCTCATTACTGCATAGGCCGCTCTGGCGAAGGTTTGCGCGCTGCATGCGGGCAGTGGCAGGGGTGAGCAGGTGCAGCAGCCATCCCAGCATTTTCCCCATGTGGTGGATTGCAGGTAGTGGTAGGCGGGACAGGATTTTAGATAAGATTTTAAGCATAAGCGATGCCTGGCATTTTATATCGTAACTGCCTTTAATTGATGAGGAAATTTGCGAATTTATTATTCTGCAAATGAAATAATTAAAGCCTGATAAAATGCTGATGATAAAAATGACAACGATGGGGTGAGTTTTGCTTACTTATATCTCTGCAAAACATGCACAAGCTTTAAGGGAGTGTGGGCTGCATACTTTTGAGCAGCTATGGAAGCATCCGATAGCGTGGTTTGAAGCACCGAATGAATGCCGTGGAGGCTGGAGCGGCGTGGGTCGTTTGCAGTTGGCATTGCCGGATGGCGGTGTTTTGAGCCTGTTTGTTAAAAAACAGCAGAGTCATGGCCGGTTGACATTGCGGCATCCTATTACAGGCGAGCCAACTTTCAGGCGTGAATGCAAGCGTTTACAGTACCTGCAACGCAAGGGAATCGGCGCGCCGCAAGTGGTTTTTTATGCGGAGCAGCTTGTTGAGAATAAAGCCTGTGCAATTCTGGTGACGGAGGAACTGGAAGGTTATCAGTCTCTGGAAAGTCTGGCTGAACCCTTGTTTGTGCAAAAGATTCTGACGCGCGCGCAGAAACAGCAGTTGCTTAAAGTGATTGCTGTTTCTGTCCGTAACTTTCACGCGCTTGGTTTAGTCCATCGTGCGCTCTATCCTAAACACATCTTTGTAAAAGATGCCGGAAATCAGGCTCAGGTAGCGTTGATCGACCTGGAAAAAGCGCGATTCAGCCCATTTTTCTGGTATCGCGCTTATTATGATCTTGCGGCACTTAATCGTCATGCTGAATATTGCAGCCGCACGGACCGTCTCTATCTGTTTATGCAATATTGCCATATCAAGCGGTTGGGCACGCTGGGGAAATGGCTCTGCCGCAGGCTGATCAAGCGTTCTCAGCGTAAATAATGATAAAAACTTAACATTGGAAAAAAACAAAGTAATGTCTACATTCAAGCAATCATTTCCTGAAGCGGGTTCCAATGCAGACTGGAAAGCTGTTTTCAGTCTGTATCTGTTCTTTGCCTATTTTTCGGTCTTACCGCAGCTGATTTTATATGTAACAGATAATACGGTCTTCGTCGGTTTGCGGCAGGCGATTGTAATGAGTGTGTTGTGGTTTGTTCCTGTGCTTTTATTGCCTCGCTTTGCCAAACCAATAACCGCTGCTGTCGGCGTGCTGCTCTGGTTATCCTCGCTGGTGAGCATTGCCTATTTCTGCATATACGGTCAGGAGTTCTCTCAGAGTGTCATTTTTACGATTTTTGAATCTAACCCGGCAGAAAGCCAGGAGTTTATTGCCCAGTATTTTGTATGGTGGATGATACCGGTATTTCTGGCGCATACGCTGATTGCCTGGCTGCTGTGGCGCAATATCAAGCCATTCCGGATGCCGCCTAAAAAGGCGTTGCTGGTGAGCGGGCTTATCTTGGTCGGCCTGATTGTTTATCCGCTTCTGAAATACAAGTTGATTGACCACGACCCCGTAGATAAAGTGGTAGACAAGTTGCAGGGGAGGTTTGAGCCTGCTGTGCCGTGGCAATTGGTGATGGGTTATCTGCAGTATCGAGAGCAGCTTGCGAATATGGAGGCGCTGCTGAAGGGGAATGCGCAGATTCCGCCATTGCAGAACCTGCAGGATAAAAATGCAGGCTTGCCTGCTACCCTGGTGCTGGTGATTGGCGAATCCACCAATCGCCAGCACATGAGCCTATACGGCTATCCACGTAAAACGACGCCACAGCTTGATGCGATGAAGGATGAGCTGCTGGTGTTCAAGCAGGTGATCGGGCCACGGCCATATACGATAGAGGCATTGCAGCAGGTACTTACTTTTGCTGATCAGCAGCATCCGAATTTATACCTGACCAAGCCATCCATCATGAACATGATGAGGCAGGCCGGTTATAAATCTTTCTGGATCACTAATCAGCAGACGATGACCAAACGTAACACCATGCTGACGACTTTTTCTAAATACACTGATAAGCAGGTGTACTTGAATCATACGCGCCTGCAGAACTCACGCCAGTATGATGGTGATGTGCTGGCGCCATTTGCCGAAGCCTTGCAGGACCCCGCGCCACGTAAACTGATTGTGCTGCATTTGCTCGGCACGCACATGAAGTATAAATACCGTTATCCTGATGAGTATATCCATTTTAAAGACAATGCAAACCTGGCTCCGGTGCTGAGTGAAAATAAGGTTGAGGTAATCAACTCATACGACAACGCTGTTTTGTATAATGATTTTGTCGTTTCAAATATTATCAAGACATACAAGCAAAGCAGGCAGAATGGCTTTTTGGTCTATTTCTCGGATCATGGCGAAGATGTTTACGAAGCGCCGGGATACAATGTGCTCGGGCGTAACGAGGCAAGCCCGACCTTGCCTATGTATGCTGTTCCCTTTTTGTTATGGATGACACCGGACTGGCGTGCAAAAATGCCTGAGATAAGCAACGATGTGCTGGAGCGTCCTTACAGCATGTCGCATTTCATTCATACCTGGGCTGACTTGGCGGGACTGCAGTTTACCGACTATGAGCCGCATAAGAGTTTGATCAACCCTGGATTTGAAGCATTGCCATTACTGGTTGGCAATCCGGATGATCCGAAATCACTCAGGGTGCTACCAAAGGCAAAATAACATACCAATGTCAGTGCTATTTGAATCTTCAATCACAGCTGAATCGGCTCCGTATATTCAGGGCAAATCCGTATTCGGTGCGGAGGTTGAGCGGCTGGGGCTTGATGGAGGCTCGGATCTGACAGGCCTGGTCTTGGTGCGCGTTGTGCCGGGCAAGCGCTATGTGTACCGGGCATGCTGGCAAGGGCAGGATGTTTATGCCAAGGTGTTCACCGGTAAAAACAATATCTACTATGCCGGTCGTGATCTGGCCGGTGTGCAGCAGTTGATGGAGGCTGGCATTGAAACACCGCCCTTGCTGTTTCAAGGGAAGGTTCGGGATGCACAGGCGCAGGTCTTGGTTTTTCTGGCAATAGGGCAGTCCAGAAACGCGGAAGAAGCCTGGTTCGCTGGTGATAACCATGCGCGTTTCGAACTGGCGCAGAAACTGGTGCTTACATTGGCGCGGCATCATCAGGCTGGACTGGTGCAGACGGATCTGTATTTCAAGAATTTCCTGGTGCAGGGCGATGTGGTTTATACACTGGATGGTGATGGCATCCGCCGTTTGCCTTGCATGTTTAAGCAGCGTCAAAGGCTGCGTAATCTGGCGACGCTTTTTTCCAAGATGGATGTTCTGGATGATCAATGGATTTCGGAGCTTTATGCCTGTTATTGCCGGCAGTTAAAAGTTGCACATGCATTAGCCGATGAAGCGAAAGTATGGACGCTGACGCAGAAAATCCGTAGCCAGATGGCAAGTGCCTATGCTGATAAAAAAGTATTTAGAACCTGTACCGATGTGAAAGTGACCAGGCGCTTTAATTATTTTCTGGCAGTTTGCCGTGATTTTGATTTGACGCCGGCCTCGCTCGATTTGCTGGATTCTGCGCTTGCTGATAAAAAAGCGAATCTTAAAAACGGCAATACCTGTACCATTGCTAAGGCAGTCATTGCTGAGCGGCAGGTTGTGGTCAAGCGCTATAATATCAAAAATTTCTGGCATGGCTTGAATCGCGCGCTTCGGCCCAGCCGTGCTGCCGCATCGTGGGCAAACGCGCATCGGCTGATTATTTGTAATGTCGCTACCCCTAAACCGCTGGCCTTAATGGAGGAGCGTTTCGGGTTTTTACGCCGCCGCGCTTATTATGTGAGCGAATATGCAGACGCGCCGGATGCGTTACAGTTTTTTGCACAACCTTTTGCACCTGAAGATAAAAAAGCGGTTGCACGTAATATTGCAACCTTGTTTTACAGGCTGTACTTGCTTAAATTCTCGCATGGGGATTGCAAGGCAACTAATATCAAAATCGTTAACCTGCTGCCGGTGCTGATTGATCTGGATGGCATGCAGGCGTGTCGGTGGCCGCACATTTTTGTTTGGCTGTTTGAACGCAGGCATATCAAGGATCTGAAGCGGTTAATGAAAAACTGGGAGCACGACGTGGAAACACGAGCGTTGCTGAAGCTGGCATTGCAGGAGTTATATGAAGGTGATGCTATCTTAATTCGAGCAGGGATTGCCTAAACTAAAGTAAAATAACGAAAAATGAATTTTTTGAGAGTATTGGCATGATAGTTTTAGGTTTATCTGGTGCGTTAGGTCACGATGCTTCGGCTGCGATCCTGGTTGATGGCAAAATTATTGCAGCAGCTGAGGAAGAGCGTTTTATTCGCGACAAACACGCCAAAAATCAGTTTCCTTATGAGGCGGCCAGGTTCTGCATGCAGCAGGCGGGCGTCAAGCCGGAAGATGTAGATATTGTTGCATTTCCATACGCCGAAATCCCGCTCAGCAGCAATGCACGCTGGCATTATGCCAAGCGTCACTGGTATGCGCCGGATCGCGCTCTAGATGCGATATTCAATGGCAATCGCCGTTTCCGCCGCAACCGTGATAAATCATTGAAGCTGATGGCGGATCTGGGATTGACGAAAGCTGAATTCGTGCCGGTTGAGCACCATCTTGCGCATGCCTCCAGCGCCTATCACCTGAGTGGTTTTAAAGAGAAAACCGCGATTGTCGGTATTGATGGCAAAGGCGAATATGCAACCACATTCTTCGGTTACGGCGAAAACGGTAAAATTCATAAAATCAAAGAGTTCTATGATCCAGATTCATTAGGCGGCATGTATGGTGCGATCACCGAGTATCTCGGTTTCGAGATGTTGGATGGTGAATTTAAAGTGATGGGCATGGCGCCTTATGGCGATGCCAGCAAGTATGACTTGTCCAGACTGGTCACTTTTGAAGATGGCGAACTGCGTATCAACACCAAGCTGGTAAACGTAGTTGGTTTGCGCCGTTACAAAGAAAACGGCAAGGGCTACTATTTTACGCCGGAGTTGATCGAGTGGCTGGGCCCAAAACGCCATGGCGATGAGATTGATGATCCTTACATTCACTATGCGGCATCTGTGCAGCAGTTGCTTGAAGATGTCGCATTGAAGATGATCGACTATTATCTGGGCGATATCATTAAAGAAACGGGTCGCATTGCAATGGCTGGCGGTGTTGCGCTGAATGTGAAGCTGAATCAGCGCATTATTGCGATGCCGCATGTTAAAGAGCTGTTTGTACAGCCGGCTTCCGGCGATAATGGCACTTCACTGGGTGCTGCAACCTATGCCGCGCATCTGGCGGGCGATACGATTCAAAAAATGGAGCACGCCTATCTGGGGCCAGCATTCACAAGTGAAGAATGCATTGCTGCCTGTGAAGCGCATCCGTCAAAACCGGTATTTATGCGTGTGGAAAACGCTGCACAGAAAGGCGCTGAGCTGCTGGCGAGCGGTAACCCGCTGGCGTGGCTGCAGGGGCGTATGGAGTTTGGGCCGCGCGCCCTGGGTTGCCGCAGCATTTTGGGTGACCCTAGCTATCCAGGCGTGGCAGACCGCATCAATGCACAGATTAAATACCGTGAGCGCTGGCGCCCGTTCTGCCCAAGCATGCTGGATCGTGCCGCTGTGGATATTCTGCAGACTGAGCACCCGGCACCATATATGACATTTACGTTTGATGTGGCTGAGCATTGGAAATCAAAGATTCCTGAAGTGGTGCACGAGGATGGCACTGCGCGTGCGCAAGTGGTCACGCGTGAAACCAACCCGCGCTATTATGCGCTGATTGAGCATCTTGAGCAGCTGCGTGGCGTGCCTGTGGTATTGAATACATCCTTGAACAGAAGGGGGGAGCCGATGATCTGCTCACCCAGAGACGCGCTGGATATGTTCTATGGCTGTGACCTGGAATACCTGATGATGGAAGACGTGCTGGTGACAAAAAAATAAATCAAACAATTCGTTGATTTAGATTGATTTTCTACCTGTTTTTATCAAACAAAAGCCGCTTTAAAAGCGGCTTTTGTTTGACGATAAGGCCGACTTTAGCGATAATCTGGGTTAGTGTTTTTTCTTAACTAAGTAACAAACATCGCGTGATAAACATTGTGTGATGTTCAATTGCCTAGTTCCGCTATTGAGTCAGTTATCTGAATAAGAGTATCTAATTATGAAACAATCCCATATAGAAGTTACTGAACGCATCATAGAAAAAAGTCGCCCGACGCGTACGGCTTATCTGCAGCGCATAGACGATATTGTGAATCGTCCCAGAGGTGCGGATCGTCTTGGCTGTGCCAATGTTGCCCACGCGTTTGCTGCAATGCCGGCTAACGATAAGCTGCGTGTAGTGGTGGAAAAGGCGCCTAATATCGGGATTATCACTGCATATAACGATATGCTTTCAGCCCATCAGCCTTATGTTAATTATCCAGACATCATCCGTGATGAAGCGCACAAATATGGCGCTACTGTACAAGTGGCCGGTGGTGTGCCGGCAATGTGTGACGGCATCACGCAAGGTGAACCTGGCATGGAGCTGTCATTGTTCAGCCGTGACACCATTGCGATGGGCACTGCAATCGGCTTATCGCATGATGTGTTTGATGCTGCGCTGTTATTAGGCGTGTGCGACAAAATCGTGCCGGGTCTTTTGATCGGCGCCTTGAAGTTCGGTCACCTGCCATGTGTGTTCGTACCGTCCGGCCCGATGAGCACTGGTATCGACAATACAACTAAATCAAAAGTACGCGAGCAGTATGCACAGGGCAAAGTAGGCCGCCAGGAGTTGTTGGACTCAGAGTCTGCTGCCTATCACGGCGCAGGTACCTGTACTTTCTACGGTACAGCCAACAGCAACCAGATGCTGATGGAGGCCATGGGCTTGCATGTGCCTGGCGCTGCATTCGTGCATCCGCATGATGGCCTGCGTGAGCTGCTCACGCGTGAAGCAGTGAAAATGGTGCTGGCAAATGTTAAAAGCAAAAACTTCACGCCAATCGGCCGCATGGTCGATGAATATGTGATTGTGAATGCGATGGTGGCATTATTGGCTACCGGCGGCTCCACCAACCATTTAATCCACTGGGTAGCGATTGCTCGCGCAGCGGGGATTATCATTGACTGGACTGACTTCTACCATCTGGCAAAAACAACACCATTGCTGGCAAGTGTATACCCTAATGGCAAAGCCGATGTGAACGAGTTCCAGTCTGCAGGGGGGCCTGCCTTTGTGATTCGTGAGTTGATCGAAGCCGGTTATATGTTCCCGGATGTGCTGACAGTGGCGCACGGCGGTTTGCGCGAATACGGTAAGTTGCCGGTAAAAGAAGATAACAAGCTGGTGTGGAAAGACCTGCCGAAAGAAAGCAGTGATGAAACTATCGTGCGTACCGCGCAGTTCCCGTTCAATGAGTCCGGTGGTTTGCGCCTGCTCAAGGGTAACCTCGGCCGCAGCGTGATCAAGATTTCAGCAGTGCCGGAAGATCGCCACATTATTGAAGCACCTGCCATCATATTTGATGCGCAGGAAGAGTTGCTAGCCGCATTTGACCGCGGTGAGCTGGAAAAAGACTTTATTGCAGTTGTACGCTTCCAGGGCCCTAAAGCCAATGGTATGCCTGAGCTGCATAAACTGACACCGCCGCTGGCCGTGTTGCAGAATAAAGGTTTCAAGGTGGCAATTGTGACCGATGGCCGCATGAGCGGTGCATCTGGTAAGATTCCGGCTGCGATTCACTTAACGCCGGAAGCGTCAGCAGGCGGCCCGATTGCCAAGATTCGCGATGGCGATATCATTCGTCTCAACGCCACTGTTGGCATGGTGAACGTGCTGGTGGATGAAGATGAATGGGCAGAGCGTGAAGTGGCCGAGTTGCCGGACAGCAAGCGCCAGAATAACGCTCATGGCATGGGACGTGAGTTATTTGGCGGGATGCGTAAGAACGTATTATCTGCCGAAGAAGGCGCCGTAACCTGGCTGTAGTTCGGTTTGAAAACAGCATTTATGCTGTGTTATTTAACCTCGCCGTACTAAGCGTACTGTCTTCGGTTAAATGCCTTGCCTAAATGTGTTTTGAAACCGAGCAGGTTCGACTATGAAAATTACGAACCTAACAAAAAAACTTAAAATTTATTAAATAGGTAGAGAAAATGAGTACATTAGATTTAGCCAACCATGGCCCGGTAATTCCAGTAATCGTGATCAATAAAGTAGAAGATGCCGTGCCTATGGCAGAAGCGCTGCTCGAAGGCGGTATCCGCGTACTGGAAGTGACATTGCGTACTTCATGCGCATTGGCCGGTATGGAGCAGATTGCCAAGCATGTGCCGGATGCGATTCTGGGTTCAGGCACGGTGCGTAACCTGAAAGATGCACAGGCGTCTAAAGATGCAGGCTGCCAGTTCGCAGTTAGCCCGGGTTATACCAGCGAGTTAGGTCAGTTTGCACGTCAGATCGGTTTACCACTGTTACCGGGTGTTTCAACCGGTTCTGAAATCATGATGGCGAATGCTGATGATTATTACTTTCTGAAATTGTTTCCGGCAGTGGCGGTTGGCGGTATTAATTTATTAAAAGGGTTTGCTGGCCCATTTGCTGATGTGAAATTCTGTCCTACCGGTGGCGTTACGGTAGATAGCGCGCCGCAGTTTCTGGCATTGCCGAACGTAGTTGTTTGTGGCGGTACCTGGTTAACGCCGGCTGATGCAGTGGCACGTAAGGATTGGGCGCATATCACCAAGTTAGCTAAAGAAGCGAGTGCGATTAAAGCTGCTTAGTTATAAACCTTTTTAAGGTACACGCTATAATGAGGCTTTGCCTGCTAGAGGTTATCTAGAGGCAAAGCCTTTTTTATTATGAGGATGATTGTGCATATTGATCTGACACAATATAAAACATTGGTGCTTGATTGTGATGGTGTTGTGTTAAACAGCAATAAAACCAAGGTTAATGCTTATTTTGAAGTTGCCAAGCGTAATGGTGCAACTGATGCGCAGGCGCAGGCCTTGGTCGATCACCATGTACAAAAAGGCAGCTTTCCCCGCAACGGCAAAATCGAGTATTACCTCAAAGAAATACTCAAGCAGGAAGTGACGGAAACGGTGATACAGCAATATATGCACTCCTTTGACGAAATTCTGGATAAGACACTGATGGAATGTGAAATTTCATCAGGCTTGTCGGCTTTAAGAGAGGTAACTCAATACAGTAAATGGATGCTGCTATCAGGTGGTGATCAGCGGGAATTGCGCACAATTTTTGCCAGACGCAATTTGGCGCATTTATTTGATGCTGGTATTTTTGGTGGCCCAGATACTAAAGATATCGTGCTGGCGCGTGAAAAAGCGAATGGTAATTTGCAATTACCGGCTTTGTTTGTAGGTGACAGCAAATATGATTACGAAGCCGCAACACGAGCCGGCCTGGATTTTGTGTTTTTAAGTGATTGGACCGAGGTGGCAGATTGGCAGAACTTCTGCCAGGTCAATAAAATTACAGTAGCTAGAAATTTACTGGGATTATTATGATTAATTACCTGGGTAAATGGGTACGTCCAACTGAGTTATTAAGCGCTGAAGCATTAGATAGCATGCTGGCAGGCGGCGAAATGCTGGAGCAGGATGAACGCGGCTATAAAGTGGTCAGGCTGCGAACCGGTGATATGCTTAAGATTTTCAGGGTCAGGCACAAAATAAGCGGTTCGCGTATTTATACGCATGCGCGTCGTTTTTTCAGGAATGCGGAAAGGCTGCATCAGCGCGGTGTGAATACTGTTACATGCAAGCGTTTGTATCACTTATCCAACTCGGATGATACTGCCGTGCTTTATTCTCCGCTGGCCGGTTATACCGTCAGAAAACTGCTCGATGGCAATTTGCTGAATCAGGACATGGCATCGGCACTGGGGGCGTTTATTGCCTGCCTGCACCAATCGGGCATTCACTTCCGGTCTTTGCATATGGGTAATATTCTTGTGATACCTGATGGGCAATATGGCTTGATAGATATTTCTGATATGAGCATTTATCCGTGGCCTTTATTCTGTAACACCAGAGTGCGTAATTTCAGGCATTTATGCCGCTATCCGGACGATATAAGTCGTTTAGGCAAGTTAAGCTGGGAAAGCCTGCAGGAGGGTTATTTTTCCGCCAGCCAGCTTGGTTCGGCATGTGAATCTACAATCAGACGCGCATTAACAACAGCTGTTTCTTTTGGTGATTAAAGTAGCTGTGTGTTAAGGGAGAGAATTTTTGCAAGTATTACAGATATGTCATTGCTACTACCCGCCTTTTCTTGATTGTGCACGGCAATATTCAACGCTTTTTTCTGGTACGGGATTTAAAGTGGTTACGGTTTACCTGACCGGAGAACCCAGTGAAGAAGTCGCTCAGGCTACATGTTCCGATGAAGTGATCTTTCTTGGCTATAAAAGCAGCCAGGTGCGAGGTTTAAAATTGAAAGCGATTGCTGAAATCAGAAAAATACTGGCGCGCGGAACGTTCAAGTTCTGTATCGCGCATCGCTCTAAGCCAACTTATGTCGCTTTGCTTGCCAGCCAGTTTCCAGTTATCAGCATTCATCATAATTATGACGATTTTGGCAGATTCACCCGGCGCTTCCTGGTCAATCTGTTCCGCAGTAGGCTGTTGCTGCTGGGTGTGTCGGATTCTGTGCGTGATGAGATGCGCGCAAGCCTGCCTAAGTGGCCCCATAGTCAGATTGAAACTTTATATAATCGAATCAATGTTGCGGCAGTACAGGCGCAGTTCATGTCAAAGCAAGCAGCAAGGGCATCGCTTGGTTTACCGTCCGATAGTTGGGTTGTCGGCAACGTAGGCAGGCTGCATTACGATAAAGATCAGGCAACGTTGTTGCGCGGCTTCAAGAAAGCATTACCCAAATTGCCGGCCGATAGCTTGCTTGTCATTATGGGTAAAGGCCCGCTGGAAAAAGAGTTGAAGCAGCTGGCACATGATCTGGGTATTGCGGCATCGGTTGTGTTCACGGGAAACGTCCCGGAGGGAAAAAAATATTTTAAGGCTTTTGATGTGTTTGCGCTGACTTCGGATCATGAGCCGTTTGGCATGGTGCTGCTGGAGGCGATGGCGGCCGGGTTGCCGTTGATTTGCAGTGACTGCGGTGGCGGGGCAGAGGTCGTGCGCGATGTCGGCACACTGTTCCCTCTCGGTGACGATGATGCACTGGCTGCCTGCATGCTTGCTGAATATAACAACAGGCAAAGTGTTGATGTCGCGCAGATATTGCAGCAACTGCAAGACCGCTTTTCAGATGAAGCGGTTCGAGCGCGATTCCGGGATTTGACATTCGTGCGTCCACTGCTAAATAGTCAATAAATATGATGAATGTCAGAGCACAACCCGCATGAATAGTATCTGTATTGTTATTCCGTATTTTGGCAAATGGCCGGCATGGATGCCTTATTACCTTGAAACCTGCCGTTTCAATAACACCGTGAACTGGATTTTCTATACGGATTGCGGAGCTCCGGAAAATACACCATCGAATGTAAAGGTCATTGATAGTACTTACCGGGATTACTGCGATTTAGTCTCGCAGCGCCTGGGCATAGCGTTTTATCCTGAAAATTCATATAAACTCTGCGATATAAAGCCGCTGCTTGGTTATATACATGCGGATGTGCTGCAGGGATATGATTTCTGGGGATTCGGGGATATTGATTTAATATATGGTGATCTCAGGGCCTATTTTAACCAGAGCCGACTTAACCGCAGGGATCTGTTTTCCACCCATGCACGTCGCGTTTCAGGGCATCTCTGCCTGATCAGAAACACAGACCAAATGCGCACGGCATTTCGGCGTGTGAGAAACTGGAAGTTTTTGATCTCAAAACCCGAGCATGCGGCTTTCGATGAAAAGGCGTTCAGTAAGCTATTCCTGCGCCACAAAAACTCACCAGCAATCGTCCGCTTTGTTGCTAGGTTGCTGGATCCTTGGCTGCGAAAAGCTGAGTTTGCAGAAGCTTATACAACGCCAAACGCAAAACTCAGATGGGTTGATGGCACAAAAAACTTCCCTGTCAGATGGTTCTGGTGCCAAGGCGCTTTAACTAACGATATTGATACCGGCAGGGTTTTTCCATACTTTCATTTCATGGTGTGGAAAAAGTTCTTGGCAAATACGCCGGATGCTTCTGACATCAATACAGCAGAGTGCGACAGTGCCAACGCGTTTTGTGTATCAGTGCAAGGGGTTGAAAAAATTACGGCATAACGGCTCACTATTTGTTACAAAACTGTGAGTCAGGCTTTATATGGCTTATTCATCTCAGGCTGTTGAGCACATGTCAGGAGCTCTTATTTTATAAATGATATGACTAATAATAAACTTTTAATTCTGGATGGTTTGTCTGAACTGGCGCTGGCAAAGGACTTTTACCAGGGCTGCTTGCTGGCGCATATTGATACAGAGTATTGTGATCTGGCATCGCTGCCCAGAAAGCAGTTTTACTTTTTATCGAAATTTATTGATAAATTAAAAAGTATATTTTCCAACTCCTATACCAGTGATTTTGCAAAACTATCCAAAATTGATCCCGCTAGTATTGAGAATGTTATTACTGCCACTTCACCTAGCCATATTCTGGTGTTTCGATATGCGTATACATTCATCAACCCGGAGACGCTGCAAAGATATGCCCGTGCTTCAAACTGCAAGATATATCTTTACGACACCGATAGCTTCAACCTTTTTCCGAACCCGAATGCGTTTACTTATTTCATCGAGAAAGAACTGGTTATTTATGATGAGATATTTTCGTTCTCAAAAGTGGCAATCGATTTCTTTACAAAAACCAGAAATTTGCCCGCAACTTATTTTCCTTACGGCAGTAACCCGATTGCAAGGGAAGATACTCAAGCCCCGTCTATAGATGTCTTGTTTGTTGGTAAAGCCAGTTTCAGGCGTATTTTCTTACTTGAGCATATAAAAGATAAAGTTGCCATATATGGAAATCGCTGGAATAAAAACTACCCTGTGATTTCACCGGAATTACGGAGCAGGATTGTTGATAGAACGGTATGGGGCGATGACCTGACGGATTTGATGTTTCAGTCCAGGATTGTTTTAAATATCACGAATAGCAATTTTTATTGTGTAGAAACCGGACTGAATCTGAGGATATTTGAGGTGCTTGCCGCGGGCGGTTTTTTGCTTACTGACCATTATGAAGAGATTGCTGAGCTATTTGAAATTGGCAAAGAGATTGAGACGTATTCGTCAGCCAGTGAGTTGAAAGAGAAAGTAACGTATTACTTGAACCATGAAGAGGAGCGATTGAAAATTGCGGCAGCAGGTAAAAGGAAGTTTTATGCGCTTTATACCTGGGAGCAGCGTGTCAAAGACTTTGCTTTAAAAGTCGGGATATCAGCCCAGCCGTAAATGGAGGTCGGGTATCTTGGGTATCGGCTGTGCATTTAGTCAGAAGTTTTCTGATAGATCACGATTGATTTTTTAGACTTGATTCCATCGAAACGTTTTACTTCTTTAAACTGCGGTAGCCTGTCTGCAATGACTTTTTCACGCTCAGGATGCTTTTCTGAGCGGCTTATCAGCAGGTATTCGTAATTCTGAATGCTGTTGCTGTCTATCTCATTAGTGACCATTTTCCAGTTGTCACCGTGGCTGCGAACAAAGGCAATCCCCATATAGTATCGAATGCGTGATTCATCGGAGAATACCGGTTTATTCTCTGTATTGTTGGCTTTAACCCAGGCAGCGGCGTCCTGCATGTAGTTATAATCTTCTGACTTGGGAAGAACATTTTTGATCAAGCCCAGCAGCATCAATGCAATCAGCGCCAAAGCCAGCCATTTGAACCTTGCGTTCTTAGCCGGATGAGGCGGCTTTAATATACAGGCGAACTGGAATGAGGCTAATACCATGAAGATGAAAGCAAGCGCTACAACATACCGGCTTGATAAAACAAAAACTTTCGTAATGATCAATGCCATATTGGCCAGACTGATGAATGCAGCGTAGCTGAGCGCTGAATAAGCCTTTGGTTCGACCAGGGTATTTCTGTTTTTAACGGTGAATGCAGCCATGATCAAGTTAACGAAGCCTGCTGCAGATACCAATTTTACCAATATCACATACAGAAACGTGAGTAATAAGCCTTGAACGGCAAATTCATTCAGGTATTTGCCAAGCACCTCATCTGACATGATTGCGGCTTTGGAAAAAAGTTTATGCGTCAGCTCATCATATAGATTCAGCGTGAATACTTCCTGTAAGCGGCCAAAGCTTTTGATGGATACATCGCCATGCAGAGCAATTGCGAGAATGAATGCCAGGGCAATAAAGATATTGAGTGCATGGCCGATAATAAAGTAGCGGATGCGTTCTTGAATGGTGAAGCTGGCAGCGAACAGGAAGAGTGAGGGTAGTAGAATCAGGTAGGTAATCGCTTCTATTCTGAAAAGCGTGGCAATGATGGCGCATAGCTGCCACAGTAAGGCATCTCGGAAGCGCAGCTGCTGGTAAAAACGTATGAAGAATACGAGTCCACTGAGATAGAAGGCCCAGAAACCTTCATCGCGCATCAGCATTTCCAGCACGTCCCCCACAATATATTGCGAGCTGAATAAGATGAGCGCGCCTGCCGCCATTGTGAGCTGCCTGCCGCCGGCAAGGCGCACGATATGGATGAAACTGAACGCGGTTATCCCAAAAAACAGCACATTCAACAGTTGTGCCGAGACATGTATGCCCAAGCCAGTGGCTTTATGAAGAGCAGCAATCAATGCCGGGTACAGGGGCCAGTTCCATACCTGGATCGCCTCTCTCCATTGCCAGGCTGCGAAAAGCCGTGCGGATTCAAAATACAATACGCTGTCCGGGTTGATCCAGCCGTGCTGGATATATTGCATTTGTGCGGCCAGCAGCATCGCCAGCAGAACAATCATAGTGTGCAGTTTATTGATCGGGCTGTTTTCGATTTTATGGATGAAAGCTTGCATATATTTAAGGCAGACGTTCTGCCTATCCAATATTCAGGTGAAATGAGACTTTAGCAGGTGTAATCTGCTTCAGGCAGTTCAAGTGACCTAAAGGGCACTCGCGTTTGAAGCATGGGCTGCAATCCAGCCCGAGGTATTCTACTACGGCGTCCGGATGCATGGGTGGCGTATGGTGCGGGTCTGAGGAGCCGTAAATGGCGATCAGTTTTTTATCAAGCGCAGCAGCTACATGCATCAGCCCTGAATCGTTACTGATAACGGCATCGCACAGCGACATTAGATCAATGGCCTCGCCGAGGCTGGTCTTGCCGCCCCAGTTCTGGCAGCGACCCCGCACTAAATCATTGATGGTTGCCGTGACCGGGATGTCTTTGCCTGAACCGAATAGCCAGACCTGCCAGCCCTGATTGAGTGCTTTGTTCGCCACCTCTGCGTAATACTCGGCAGGCCAGCGTTTAGCTTCGCCATATTCTGCGCCAGGGCATAAGCCAAGCACTTTCTGCACGGGCTTGTTCTTGCCGTTCTTTTCTAAAACGCGCAGTGCATTATCTTGGTCGGCAATCAATTTCGGGTTGGCAATCTGCGGCAATGTCTGCGTGTGATGATCCATGCCCAGTGCGACAAATCGATCAACCGTGCGCGGCAACCTGCTTTTATCCAGCGGACGAATATCGTTAAGCAAACCATGACGGAATTCACCCAGAAACCCGGTACGCTGTGGTATGCCTGCGGCAAGTGGCAGGATGGCAGATTTTAATGAGTTGACGAGCAGTATCGCTTGTGTATAGCTACTGGTTTTCAGGCTGCGACCAAACCTGATGCGTTCAAACAGTGCCAGTTGGCCATGTTTGAATGGCAGCGCGATTGCCCGGTTAACTTCTGGCATACGTGCTAATAATGGCAGTGTCCATGCCGGTGCCGCAACATCAATGACGGTATCCGGATTCTGTGTTTTCAAGGATTGGAACAGGCTGTGTGCCAGCACCATGTCGCCCACCCAGGAAGGGCCGATAATCAGGATTCTTTTAGCAGGCATGCGCTTAACTAACTTAACTGTTCATCTTTTTGATGATATTGCTGGTGCTCCGTCCTGCCACGAGGTCAATCAGGGCAATCTCACCGCCCCAGGATTTGGCTTCGCGGCCACCTACAACCTGGTCGGCCGTGTAGTCGCTACCTTTGGCAATTACCTCCGGCTTCAGTGCATTGATCAGGTTTAACGGCGTGTCTTCATCAAACAGGATCACAGCATCTACCGATTCAAGTGCGGCCAGTACGCGAGCGCGGTCATTTTCGTTGACGACAGGACGCGTAGGGCCTTTCAGTGCACTGACTGAACGATCCGTATTTAAACCCAGAATGAGCTTGTCGCCACGTTTTTTTGCTGCTTCCAGATAGGTGACATGCCCTGCATGCAACAGGTCAAAACAACCGTTGGTGAATACGATTTTCTGTTTATTTTTTCTCCAGATGGCTAGTTTCTGCTGGAGTTGAGCAAGGTCACACACCTTATGCGCCTGCTCGGAACTTTGCTCGCTGGTTAGCGCCTCGATTAAGTCATCCCGTGTAATCGGCACGGTGCCGACTTTACCAACCACAATACCGGCGGCTGTATTTGCAAGTTGCAGGCTTTCCAGCGGGTTTAAACCATGCATCAGGCCGGCGGCCAGAGTCGCAATCACGGTGTCGCCTGCGCCCGAAACATCAAACACCTGCTTGGCAGTCGCCGGCAGTAGGTGCGCATGTTGATCTATCAGCGAAATGCCTTCATCACCGCGTGTCACAACCAGAAATTGCAAATCGAGTTTGTCTTTTAGTGCCGCTGCCTTATCAATCAAATCCGGATCATGCGTGGTGGTGGCACAGGCTTCTGCTGCCTCTTTTTTATTAGGCGTCAATGCGGTGGCATGGCTGTATTTGCTGTAGTCGTGGCCTTTAGGGTCAACCAGTACCGGAATTTTCAGCGTATTGCATTGTGAAATAACCTGCTGGCATATATCGTTGCCGAGTAAGCCTTTTGCATAGTCAGACAGGATCACAATCGCCGGTTCCAGCGCCAGCTGCTGTTGGATTACCGCGAGTAATTGTGCATTTTCAGCGACCGTAAATGCGGTATTGCTTTCCTGGTCCAGCCGCATCATTTGCTGATGACCGCTTAAAATCCTGGTTTTTGCAATGGTCGGCCGCTGGTTTGAATGCATCATGCCTTGATGATCAATGCCTGTTTTGGCAATCAGGTCAATCAGAATGGTCGCTTCGCCATCGTTGCCCACGCAGCCTACGATATGTGTCCTGATGCCTAAAAGCGCGAGGTTGGCAGCTACGTTTGCAGCGCCGCCGGCACGGTCATGCTGTGTTTTTAACAACACAACCGGTACAGGTGCTTCAGGTGAGATGCGGCTGACATCGCCGATCAGGTAACGGTCGAGCATGACATCGCCGATGACTAGTATATGCTGTTCAAGGTTGCCGAAACGTTTGGCGGTGTCGAGTAAATTCTGTTGCATAAATAATCAGGATTCTAAAATTTCACAAAGCGAATGCCCGATAAAGATATGCGCTTCCTGAATGCGTGCAGTGACGCTGGAAGGAACTACGATATTGTAACTGCACAGGGCATTCAGTTTGCCGCCGCTGCCGCCGGTGAGTCCAACCGTAGTCGCGCCGATTTCTTTGGCGGCTTCCATCGCGCGTACCACGTTTGCGCTATTGCCGCTGGTGGTAATGCCGATCACCATGTCTTCCGGGCGGCATAAAGCTTCAATCTGACGTGCAAAAATATAGTCGTAGCCATAGTCGTTGCCCACTGAGGTCAGGATCGAGGTGTCCGTAGTGAGCGCAATCGCCGGCATGCCTTTACGTTCTTTTTTAAAGCGGCCGACAATTTCGGCTGCGATATGCTGGCTGTCAGCAGCACTGCCGCCGTTGCCCATGAGCAGAATCTTACCGCCATTTTTAATGGTGTGCTGCATGGCAATGCCTACGTCACTGATTAACGGGAATAAAGGTTCCAGCGCATTAAACATTGCCATGTGGGCGTTGTGTTCGCCTTTTAAATATTCAACATATTTCATCAGCAGTATTTATCCTCTTTGATCAGGTAGTTTTGCACATAGTCACGCACGCCATCTTCCAGACTGTGGAATGGCTGCTGATAACCTATGCCGGCGAGCTTGCTCATTGTGGCTTCTGTAAAGTACTGGTACTTGCCTTGCAGGTCCTGCGGCATATCAATGAAAGTGATGTGCGGTTCGCGCGCCATGCCGGTCATGACTGCGGTTGCCAGATCCTTGAAACTGCGTGCTTTGCCGGTGCCGATATTGTAGATGCCATTCGGTGCAGATTTGCTGCCGGTTGCTGCTTCAAGAAAAAAACTGACTACGGATGCGGCATCTTTGACATATACGAAATCACGCATCTGCATACCATCTTCGACTCCGGCTTTGGTGCCTTTAAACAGCTTCATGGTGCCGGTAGCGCTAAATTGGTTAAAAGTATGAAACGCCACGCTCGCCATGCGTTCTTTATGGTATTCATTCGGGCCGTATACATTGAAAAATTTAAAACCAGCCCAGCTTGGCGGAGTAGGCAGATTGTTGCGTACCTGACGCAATGCCCACTGGTCAAAAAAGTGTTTAGAGTAGCCGTAACCATTGAGCGGACGCAGATTGTCGATACTGGCGTCATCATAACCCAGGTTGCCATCACCGTATGTCGCGGCAGAGCTGGCATAGAAAAACGGCACCTGGTTGTCGGCACACCAGACCCATAGGTTTTGTGAATACTGAATATTGGTTTCTACCAACTTGTTGAAGTCGCGTTCAGTGGTTGCACTGATCGCCCCCATGTGGATCACGGCCTCAATGTCGTTACGTCCTTGAAGCCAGCCCATGAGCTGGTCTTTATCCAAGTAATGCGCATAGTGACGGTGAGCAAGGTTCTGCCATTGCTCTTCGTGCGTAATGCGGTCAACGATGACGATGTCATCACGGTTGAGTTTGGTGTTGAGATGCCAGGCGATAATCGAACCTATCATGCCTGCGCCGCCAGTAATCACTATCATTTATTGCAGCCTAAAAACATTGTTAAATACCGGTGAGCAAAAATACTTGCGGGTATTAAAACGTGTTAAGAAATTCAAGTATGAAAGTATAACGCTTATTGACTTGCACCTAAACTCTGAGCCCGTAATTTTGTCATTTCTGCCTCTTGCATAGCCCGAACACCGTCCCATTCACTTGTTATCCAGCCTTGCAGGTTTTCAAGTGCGATTGCTGTCATGGCATGAATCCATGCATCATTCTCGTTCAGTGCCGGAATATAGTGATACTCGCCGCCGCCATTGCTCTGGAATATGTGCTTGCCTTCCATTGCAATCTCTTCCAGTGTTTCCAGACAGTCGCTTGAAAAGCCGGGACAGATAACATCAATACGTTTGGTTTTTGTTTTTCCCAAATCTTCCAGCGTGCCGGCCAGGTAAGGTTTCAGCCATTCCTGTTTGCCGAAGCGCGACTGAAACGCGACTATATATTCCTCTTTATTGAGTCCCAGCGCTTCTGCCAGCAGGCGCGCTGTTTTATGGCACTCACAATGATAAGGGTCGCCGTTCAGCAAGTGCGCTTTAGGCACGCCATGGAAACTCATGACCAGTTTGCCGGGTTTGCCGCCGTTAATGCGCCAGTGTTCACGTACACTTTGCTCCAAAGCTGCAATATACGCTGGATGGTCGTGATAATGCCTGATAGTGCGGATTGCGGGCATATTGCGTGTTTTAAGCAGTTCACGCCAGACGGCATCCAACGCGCTTGCCGTGCTGGATGCCGCATATTGCGGATAAAGCGGAAATACCAGAATTCGGTCGCAGTGCTGTGCCTTCAGTTTTTCAATTGCGGATGCCATGGATGGGTTGCCGTAACTCATGCCGAGTTCTACCGTAAACGGTGATTTTATTTTTTGCCCGAGAAAGCCGCGTAGTAATGTTGCCTGCTTCTGCGCATGTACCAGTAGCGGTGAACCTTCTTTTGTCCACACACTCGCGTATTTTTCAGCGGATTTCTTTGGCCGAATCACTAAAATAATGCAGTTCAGGATCAGCCACCAGACCATGCGTGGAATTTCCACAATACGGCGGTCGCTCAGAAATTGGCGCAGGTATGGACGTAAAGCTTTGGCTGTCGGCGCATCTGGCGTGCCGAGATTGGCAAGCAGGATGCCGATTTTAAGTTGATTGCCATGTTCGTATTTTGGTTCTGGGTTGTAATAAGCCATAACTGCGTGTTGGGTTCCCGGTAAATTAATTCGTCGATAATGCGTTTGACAGCAGCTTTGCGGTGATATCAACAATCGGAATTACACGTTCATACGCCATGCGTGTCGGTCCGATTACGCCCAGTGTGCCTACAACCTGACCGTCCGCTTCATAAGGGGAGGTGATCATGCTGCATTCATCCAGTGGCAGGTAGTGGCTTTCGCCGCCGATAAATATCTGTATGCCGGTTGCCTTTTGACTACTGCCCAGCAGTTGCATCAGTTGTGTACGACGTTCGAAAAGCTCAAAAAGTTTGCGCAAACTTGCAACATTTGAAGATAGGTCATCCGCCTGCAGCAGGTTACGCTCGCCCGCAATCACAACATTTTCTTTTCCGGCACCGTTTGCCTTGTCGCTCATTTCGAGTGCCGCAGCCATCAGGCGGTTAATATCCGATTGCATTTTAAGCAGCTCTTCATGCAGTTTCTGGTGAGCCTCGTCGAATGTGCATCCCACAAAATGATGATTGAAATAATTGGTGGCCTGTATGAGATCAGAGGCGCTGTATGGTTTATCAGCCATGATGACGCGGTTTTGTACGTTGCCGTCGGTCGTCACGATAATCACCAGAATACGCTTTTCACTCAGGGGCAGGAATTCCAGGTGCTTGAACGTGGTAGTTTTACGTTTCGGAATCATGACCACCCCGGCAAATTGAGAAAGCTGGGATAGCATGTCTGCTGCACTGTTGATGAGCTCCTGCGGATCGGGCGAGGAAAGCTCATGTTTGATAAGCTGGATTTCTTTCGATTGCAGCGGCTTGATTGTAAGCAGTGAATCTACAAAAAAACGGTAACCTTTTTGTGTCGGAATACGCCCTGCTGATGTATGTGGGCTTGCAATAAAGCCAATGCGCTCAAGGTCACTCATGACGTTGCGGATAGTCGCAGGGCTGACATCCAGTCCTGAATGCTGCAATAGCGTACGGGAGCCTATAGGCTGACCATCACTGATGTAATGTTCAACCAGTGTTTTAAGTAAAATCTGCGCGCGTTTATCCATAGTTAGCCTTCACGCACAAATTATCGGTCAGTTCTGGCGAATAGGCAATGTTATATCGCTTTTGCAACTGCCGCCGATATTTTAAATATTGATCTTGGTAGCAGTGCAATGGTGCGATGCCAGAAACCGAGCCCGGGGTTTTATTTTTTAGTAGATTGATTTAATTGGAATTGTTTAGTTTGCTATGTTTTTGCCGTCTATCGCTGTCATTGCAGTCTCTGCGGGATATGCTGGATTAATACAATTTTTGCAGCCGGTCGGCTTGAACTCACTTTGCCAAGATTTACGGACTATGCTTTAATTCATCCGTGCATACTAAATTCAAAAAAATAGCGCTTATTGGCAAATACATGAACAAATCAGCTTTGCAGTTAATGCAGAATGATTTGTCAGATTTGGCGCAATATCTGGCGGCTAAAAATATAGAAGTGTGGGTTGAGGAAAATACAGCTCAACACACACAGCTTTCCCAATATAAAACACTCTCGATCGATGAGATTGGCAAGACGGCTGATCTTGCGATTGTCATGGGCGGTGACGGCACCATGCTGACAGTCGCCCGCAGCCTGATTGAAGATGATGTTCCGCTGGTAGGGGTCAATCGCGGGCGTTTTGGTTTTTTAACCGATTTGCGCGCTGAAGACATGCTGGCTGAAATTGATCGTATTGTTGCCGGCAACTATATTAGGGAGCCGCGCATGCTGCTTTCTACACAAGTGGTGCGGGATAACCAAGTCATACACAGCAGCTATGCATTGAATGATGTGGTCATTAAAAGCGGCTTGCGCTTGATTGAGCTTGAAGTTGAGATTGATGGCCAGTTTGTTTACAAGCAGCGTAGCGATGGGCTCATTTTAAGCACGCCGACGGGAACGACAGCCTACGCATTGTCAGCGGGCGGCCCGATTCTGCACCCCAACCTGGAAGCAATTGCCTTGGTGCCGATCTGTCCGCATACGCTGAGTAACAGGCCGATAGCCGTTAATAGTAATAGCCGGATAGAAGTGACGCTGGTGCAGTTTAATGAGGCACAGCTGAGCATGGATGGCCAGTCTCAGGAAACTTTGGAGGTTGGCGATAAAATTATCGTGCAGCGCTCCGAACGCAATATCTTTTTGCTTCATCCCAGTGATTACAGTTATTTTGACATGCTGCGTAACAAGCTCAATTGGGGATAGGTTGATGGCTGTTTCTACGCATACTGTTTCTTTCGCGGCTCCATGTGGTTCGCAGAAGTCTATCCCTGATGCCGTTTTGCATACTGCACCACAGTTTTCTAATCAGGCAATAAAAGTGGGTCTCTAATTTATGCTGCAAAGCCTGTCTATTCGTGATTTTGTGATTGTCAGTAAGCTCGATTTGGAGTTTCAACCCGGTTTCACCGTGCTTACCGGCGAGACCGGCGCAGGCAAGTCGATTCTGATTGATGCCTTGTCACTGGCTCTGGGGGCGAGGGCTGAAGGCGGCGTTACGCGTGTTGGCTGCGATAAGGCAGAAATCAGCGTGATGTTTGATATTGTGAACCATCATGAAGCGCGGGCATGGCTGCATCAGTCCGAGCTGGAAGGCGACGCCGGCGAGCTCGTGCTGCGCCGGGTGATGTATGCAGATGGACGTTCTCGCGCTTTTATTAACGGTACTCCGGTCACGATCCAGCAGCTTAAGGATATAGGTGAGCAGCTGGTTGATATTTATAGCCAGAATGCCCATCACTCCTTGCTCAAGCTGGCAACGCAGCGCCAGATTCTGGATGAGTTCGGCGGCTTAACTGCCACGGCAGCAGAAGTCGCGGCCAAATACAAACATTGGCATCATTTGCACGAATTGCGCCTGTCGCTGGAAAAAAATGCGGCTGCCTATGCCGATGAGCTGGCAGGTTTGCGTGACGATACCCGTGAGCTGTCGCAGCTTGCTTTCGCAGCCGATGAGTGGGATGAATTGCAGCAGGAGCACACGCGTTTATCTAACGGGGCCGAGCTCATTAAAAGCGGCGAGGCTTGCCTGGAACTTCTCAGCGAAGGTGACCTCTCGGCCTTGAGCCAGTTGGCGCAGATACAGCATAAACTGCAAACGATGCATGAATATGATGCCAGTCTGGCCGAGGCATTGGAAACGCTGGATTCCGGCGTGATCCAATTGCAGGAGGCTAGTCGTTCTATCAGCCGTTATGTGCAGCATGTGGATCTGGATCCGTCACGCTTGAGTGAGGTGGAAGCGCGCATTCAGGCAATTCATGCGGCAGCTCGCAAATATCGCGTTGCAGTGGAAGACCTGCCTGATTTGCTGTTGACGTTTCAGTCGCGTATGGCCGAGCTGGCTGAGGTTGAGGATAGTAAAGCCCTGGCCGGACAGGAGGCTCATGCCCTAAGTGAATATACGCAACTTGCTGAAAAGCTAAGTGCCGGCAGAAGACAGTCCGCAGTTACCCTGCACGAAAAAATCACGGCTGAAATGCAGCGCCTTTCATTAAGCGGCGGTAAATTTGCGGTGGAATTAACGCCGCAGCAGCCAGGTGCTAACGGCCTTGAGCAGGTTGAATTCATGGTGGCGGGTCATGCAGGCGTATTGCCGCGCCCGCTCAGCAAAGTGGCATCGGGCGGCGAGCTTTCGCGTATCAGTCTAGCAATCCGTGTAGTGACTGCGCAGCAGGGTGGCGTGCCAACGATGATATTTGATGAGGTTGATGTGGGCATTGGCGGTGGCGTAGCCGAGGTGGTCGGTAACCTGCTGAAACAGTTGGGTGTTGAGCGCCAGGTGCTGGTCATTACGCATTTGCCGCAAGTCGCGGCGCTTGGCCAGCATCACTTGCGTGTGAGTAAAGCGCTAGTGAACGAGCAGACGCTGAGTAACATCGCGCAGCTGGATGACGGGCAGCGTATCGAAGAGGTCGCGCGCATGCTCGGTGGTCTGGAAATTACGGATACCACACGCAAGCATGCTACAGAGATGCTTGGATTTACCTGATGGTTGAGTTACGGTCTGTTCTTAACCTGACCGCACGATGAACAACACGGACGCTGGGTCAGCTAGCTTTTTCTGTCACAGGGGGTTTTTGAGCAGTCTGCATAAATATAGAGTGAGTGCTCACGTATATTAAAGCCTCTTTCTTTGGCAATCGCCTGTTGGCGCTTCTCAATCTGATCATCACAGAACTCTTCAACATGGCCGCATTGCAGGCAGACGATGTGATCGTGATGGCCACTCTCATTTAATTCAAATACGGCTTTACCACTCTCAAAGTGGTGACGTACCAGCAGGCCGGCCTGTTCAAACTGCGTCAGTACACGGTACACGGTTGCTAATCCGACATCTTCATCGGAAGTAATCAGGATTTTATAAACGTCTTCAGCAGACAAGTGCCGTTCTTTACTGTTTTCAAACAGCTCTAAAATTTTAAGCCTGGGTAGGGTGGCTTTTAGTCCTGCGTTTTTTAAGTCTTTTTGATCATGCATATCTTGGGTGCTCACAAATTCACAAACTTATTGATTTGTAATCTCAATGTTTTTGGTTGACGGTCTACGTGTTATATTAACGCTAATTCAAATTAAAGTCATAATATGCGTTATATATTCATCTTGCTGGCGTCTTTATGTGTGTCATGCGGCACAGCGTTGCCTTCCATAAAACCATACAAACTCGATGTACAGCAAGGTAACGTTGTGACATCTAAAATGCTGCTGCAGTTGCGTCCTGGCATGACTAAATCTCAGGTGCGTTTTATTATGGGCACGCCCCTCATTCAAGACAGTTTTCATGGCAATCGCTGGGATTACGTTTACCAGATGCGTGAAGGCGGTAAGCTCAAAGAGCAGCGCCAGGTCGTCTTGAATTTCGAAAACGAACTATTAAAATCAGTGCGCGGCGATGTCATTCCGGCGGGCAGTGACCAATCTAAAGCCAATGAGGTAGAAGCCCCCACAGGTACGCGTGTCATTACGCCAGTTAAAAAACCGGAAGAAAAAGGGCTTTTAAATAAACTCAAGTTCTGGGAAAAAGACGAAGCTGAGCTGGCAAAAGAAGCCGCAGAAAAAGAAGCTGCAGCAAAAGCCAAGCTGGAAGCGGAAGAAGCTGCGAAAGCTGCTGCAGCAAAACAATCTCAGCAGGCTCCTGCCGCAGAGGAGTCGAAGTCATTACTGGCGGTGCCGATAGAGGTTCCGGCTGCATCTGATAGTCCGGCTATCGTAGCCCCCGTGACCGAGACGCCTGCAAGCCCGTTGCAGATGGAGGCCGACAAGCCTGCTCCGACAGAGGCGACCCCGGCGGCAATTATGCCGGCGGTAGAGGCTCAGTCGGCACCAGCGCCGGCGGAAGTCAATGTTGCTGAACCTGCTGCCATTGTGACGGAAGAGCCAGCGGTTAAGCCGCCGGCTTATGGTTCGCCATCGGGGATGCGGTTCGACAGAAAATTGCAATCGGAAGCCGAGGAGGCCGCCGCCGCGGCTGAGCCTGCTGCTACGCAGCCGCGTGCCGGCAATAAAGTGCCGCCAACACCTAAAGAATTGCCGGAAGAAGGCAGCGCCACTTTCTTTGACCGCATGCTGGAGCAAATCGGTTTTTAATGCCGTACCTATTGATGAGGTGCGTAGCGCAAAATGTTTGCCAACAGCTGGTTTAAATTGAATCGGTTTAAAGTTTATTAGAGTTTACAAGTATAGAAAGTTACAGGTTTCAGAAATATGGTAAGTCCATTAAAAGTTGTTATTGCTGGTTGTTCTGGCCGTATGGGTCATGCTTTGCTGGAGTCGGTATTTGCCGATGCCGGACTGGTTCTGCATGGCGCACTGGACCGTGCCGGAAACCCTTGCCTGGGTCGTGATGCCGGTGAACAACTCGGCAAGCTATCAGGTGTTAAAGTGACTTCTGATGTTGAGGCGGCGTTAAACGGTGCTGACGTATTGGTTGATTTTACGCGCCCGGAAGCCAGCATGCAGTATATGGATGCCTGCAAGAAAGCAAATGTGGGCATGATTATCGGTACCACAGGTTTTTCTGTGGAGCAGAAAGCGGCAATCGAAACAGCTGCCAAGAGTATCCCTATCGTTTTTGCTCCCAATATGAGTGTTGGGGTGACTTTGCTGATCAACCTGGTTGAGCAGGCTGCCAAGGTGTTGAAGGATGGTTACGATATAGAAGTTGTTGAGATGCATCACCGCCACAAGGTTGATGCACCATCTGGCACTGCATTGCGTTTGGGTGAAGCCGCGGCAAATGGTATCGGTCAGGATCTGAAAGATTGTGCAATTTACGCGCGTGAAGGTGTTACCGGTGAGCGTGAAGCGGGCAAAATAGGGTTTGCTACATTGCGCGGCGGTGACGTGGTGGGCGACCATACCGTAATGTTTGCAGGTATCGGTGAGCGTGTGGAGATTACACACAAAGCCAGCAGCCGTGCAACTTTTGCGATAGGCGCCTTACGCGCCGCCAAATTCCTGGCCGGAAAGAGCGTTGGCCTCTACGATATGCAAGACGTGTTAAGTCTGAGGTAATCATGTATTTGTAGTATGTTTTTTTTGCAGGCCTCATCGTATGTCTTTACTGGATACTGAGGCCTGAACTCTTTGGGGCTAAGGAGTAAAAAATTTCAGAACGCTACCAGCAGTTTGCGAAATCAGATGCGGATGAGATTCTCCGCGAGCTGAATGCCTCATCAGACGGTTTGCTGGAGTCCGATGCCAGGGACAGGCTGCGTAAGTTCGGCCCCAATGTGATCGCGGCTGTAAAAAGCAAGCCTCCTGTTTTACGGTTTTTAAGTCTGTTTCTTACCCCGCTTCCTTTGCTGCTGCTAGGTCTTTCAGCGGTAGCGCTCTTTACCGGCGAAACTCATGGTGCGGAAGTGATCGTGCTGATGGTTTTTCTTTCGACTACGCTGGGTTTTGTTCAGGAGTATCGCTCCAGTAAAGCTGTCGAAAGTTTGCGCACGCTGGTGCGTACAACAGCTTCCGTGCAGCGCAGGCGCAATGCCTCAGAGCGCGGCGAGCCTCGGGAAGTGCCTTTGAGCAGCGTTGTACCGGGTGATATCGTACATTTATCTGCGGGTGACATGATTCCTGCAGATATGCGCCTTGTTTCTGTCAAAGATCTGTTTGTAAATCAGTCCTCACTTACTGGTGAGTCTATGCCTGTGGAGAAGTATGCCACTCAAACGCAGTCAGTGAAAACCAGCATCCCTGATCTGTTCAATCTCTGCTTCATGGGCACGCATGTGGTTTCAGGGACTGCTATCGGTATTGTTGTGGCGACTGGGGCGCATACCTTTTTTGGGTCTATTGCCTCAACGATTGCCGAGCAAAAAGAATTGACGAGTTTCGACCAGGGGGTGCAAAAATATATCTGGTTGATGATTCGCATTATGTGCTTTATGGTGCCCGCGGTTTTTTTGATTAACGGATTAGCCAAAGGGAATTGGGTAGAAGCGCTTTTGTTTGCTTCGGCGGTTGCGGTAGGGCTGGCTCCGGAAATGCTGCCGATGCTGGTGACGATCAATCTGGCCAAAGGTGGTATTGCCATGTCGCGCAAAAAAGTGATCGTCAAGCGTTTGAATGCGATCCAGAATTTCGGTGCGATGGATATTCTCTGTGCAGACAAGACCGGGACACTTACTCAGGACAGGGTGATACTGGAGCGGCACGTGGATATAGCAGGTAATGAGGATGAGCGGGTTCTGGAGTTTGCCTACCTCAATAGTCATTATCAATCGGGGCTGAAAAACCTGCTTGATATTGCGGTGCTTGAACATGCGGAAGTGCATGAAAAATTGCATCAGGTAAGTGCTTATCAAAAGATAGACGAGATTCCATTTGATTTCCAGCGGCGGCGGATGTCCGTCATTGTTGAAAAAGATCAGCTATCGCATTTACTTATCTGTAAAGGCGCTGCTGAGGAGATTCTCAGTATATGTGACCGGTTTCAGCAGGGTGATCATGCAGAGCCCCTGTTGCCTGCGCAGATGGAAGCGACACGCAGTGTTGTCAGGGCGCTCAATGGCGATGGTTTTCGTGTGATTGCCGTAGCCTACCGGGAGGTGAGCCGTGAGCATGTTGCTTATGAATCGGTTGATGAGTCCAATTTGATATTAAGCGGGTATATTGCATTCCTTGATCCGCCCAAAGAGTCTGCAGGCCCTGCGATTGCTGCGCTTCATGATTATGGTGTTGCCGTCAAGATTCTTACCGGAGACAATGAGGGTGTCACGCGCAAGATCTGCCACGATGTCGGACTGGCTGCTGGCTCTATTTTGCTTGGTAGCCAGATCGAAGAGATGTCCGACATTGAGCTGGCAAGCGCCGTTGGCACTACTGTTGTTTTTGCCAAGCTATACCCTCAGCAAAAAGCGCGCATTATCAATGCGCTTCAGAAGCAGGGGCATGTAGTCGGATTTATGGGCGACGGCATTAACGATGGTCCGGCACTCAAGGCTGCGGATGTCGGTATTTCAGTTGATAATGCGGCTGATATCGCAAAAGAATCAGCCGATATTATTCTGATGGAAAAGAACCTGATGGTCATCAAAGAGGGCTTGATTGAAGGCAGGAAGGTTTTCGGGAACATCATCAAATATATACGCATGAGCGCCAGTTCTAATTTCGGTAATATGTTTAGCGTGCTTGGTGCCAGCGCATTTCTGCCTTTTCTGCCGATGGCTCCGGTGCAGATCATGCTGAATAATCTGATGTATGATGTTTCGCAGACCGCAGTAGCGACTGATGGTGTAGATGATGAATATATTTCTCAGCCCCGCAAATGGGAGCTTGGTAATATCGCCCGCTATATATTTACGATTGGGCCAATCAGCTCTGTGTTTGATTACGTCACGTTTGCCTTGATGTGGTTTGTATTCAAATGCACGACACCTGCGCATGCCGATTTGTTTCAGACAGCCTGGTTTGTTGAATCCCTGCTTTCGCAGACGCTGATCGTGCATGTGATCAGAACCGGTAAAATCCCTTTTTTACAAAGCAAGCCAAGCGCTCCTTTGCTGATTACTACGCTGGTAATCTGCATTTTTGCGGTATATCTGCCATACTCGGAACTTGCGCAAAAGCTGCAGATGACTCCGCTACCTGCTGACTTCTGGCTCTACCTGTCAGTTATCCTGCTTGTTTACCTGGGGCTGACGCAGTTAATCAAGGTTTATCTGATTCGACATTTTGGTTTTGATTAAATGGAGTTGCGATGATGAGTGACAGGCAATACTTAAGCGCGCTATGTACATTTGTTGGAGTATTCTTTATCTGGTCAGCAATACGCCCGCATGATTATTTCACCTGGTTTCTCGAGGTTTTTCCGGTGTTGATCGCACTGCCTTTGCTGCTGATGACACGGCATAAGTTTCCGCTGACAAATCTGATATATAGTCTGATTGCATTGCATATGGTCATTTTGCTGGTAGGCGGTCATTACACTTATGCCGAGATGCCGGTGTTTAACTGGCTGCGTGATTATTACAGCTGGGATCGCAATTATTATGACCGCTTAGGCCATGTTGCGCAGGGCTTTGTGCCGGCTATGCTCGCCCGCGAAATTCTGCTGCGTACTTCGCCGTTAAAGCCGGGTAAGTGGCTGTTTTTTATTGTGGTTTGCGTGTGTCTGGCAATAAGCGCTTTTTATGAATTTATTGAATGGTGGGTAGCACTGGCTTCCGGCAGCGATGCGGTAGCGTTTTTGGCAACGCAGGGTGATATCTGGGATACCCAGTGGGATATGTTTCTGGCGTTCTCAGGGGCAATTTTCGCGCAACTGTTATTGACAAAAATACACATGCGCCAGATGAGACAGATGCATGTTTACATTGATTAGTCAGTTTTTTTTCGCTATAATTCGTTAATTCTGAAACGGGAAGAGTAAACCTACTCCTCCCGTTTTGCATATCTGCCATCTGTTCATGATGGACAAAGACTATACAATTTTTAATGCTGTAAAAACAAGGAGTTACTGTGTCACAAAACCTGCCCGCCATACTAGTACTTGCAGATGGAACCGTGTTTCGTGGCATGTCAATTGGAGCGTCAGGCCACGC